>Ga0206679_10004189_pt1 | contig 10851 bp, 9 predicted proteins | sample M110012015metaG_FD_155464 | JGI IMG/M metagenome (GOLD analysis project Ga0206679, IMG submission 155464) | Ammonia-oxidizing marine archaeal communities from Monterey Bay, California, United States - M1 100m 12015 | ecosystem: Environmental > Aquatic > Marine > Intertidal zone | place: USA... | reverse complement strand
CTATTCCGTAATCTCAGTCACCACGCCAGCACCAACCGTATGACCACCCTCACGAATGGCAAAACGCAGTTCCTTATCCATGGCAATTGGCGTAATCAGTTCAATATCAAGTTCCACATTATCACCCGGCATTACCATCTCTGTACCTGAAGGCAATGTGGCCACACCCGTTACATCCGTTGTCCTGAAGTAAAACTGAGGACGGTATCCATTGAAAAATGGAGTATGACGGCCACCCTCATCCTTCTTGAGTACATATACACTGGCTTTAAACTTTGTATGGGGGGTAATGGAACCTGGTTTCGCCAATACCATACCACGCGTGAGTGATTCTTTATCTATTCCACGAAGCAGTAAGCCCGCATTGTCTCCGGCCCGGCCTTCATCCAACAGTTTCCTGAACATCTCTACACCGGTCACTGTGGTCTTTTTGGTCTCTCCCATTCCGATCATTTCTATTTCATCACCCACTTTAATAATACCACTCTCTATACGGCCCGTGCCTACGGTGCCACGACCTGTAATCGAGAACACATCCTCTACAGGCATTAAAAATGGTTTATCTATATCACGCTTTGGTTCAGGGATAAAACTATCACATGCTTCCATGAGTTCTGCAATACAAGCAGTGGCCGCTTCATCGTTCACATTATTTAGTGCATTTAAGGCACTTCCTTTAATAATTGGAATATCATCACCTGGGAAGTCATATTCGTTTAATAAATCTCTCAGTTCCATTTCGACAAGCTCGATGAGTTCTTCATCATCTACTTGATCCGTTTTATTCATAAATACAACAATCGAAGGCACATTCACCTGACGGGCAAGAAGTACATGCTCTCTGGTCTGAGGCATAGGACCATCTGCAGCGGATACCACTAAAATACCACCATCCATCTGAGCAGCACCTGTAATCATATTCTTAATATAGTCTGCGTGACCTGGGCAATCTACGTGCGCATAGTGACGATTCTCTGTTTCATACTCAACATGAGCAGTCTGAATCGTTATACCACGCTCTCTTTCTTCCGGGGCATTATCAATACTGTCGAAAGAACGGGTCTCACTTAGACCCTTCGATGCCTGGGTCATGGTGATCGCTGCGGTCAGTGTTGTCTTGCCATGATCTACATGGCCAATTGTCCCAATATTTAAATGGGGTTTATTACGTTCAAATTTTTGTTTTGACATTTTTTATTAATCCTCCTAAACTAATTTTTCCTTAATTGAAAGAGAGCCTACGGCCGGGATTGAACCGGCGACCTCTTCCTTACCAAGGAAGTGCTCTACCACTGAGCTACGTAGGCACTTCGAGCGGGTGATGAGACTCGAACTCACGTCACCAGCTTGGAAGGCTGGGGTTCTACCGTTGAACTACACCCGCAGCGTGGGGAGAGAAGGATTCGAACCTCCGTAGACATTCGTCGGCAGATTTACAGTCTGCTGCCTTTAACCACTCGGCCATCTCCCCCTCTCAGCATCAATTCATCTTGTTAAAAAGCGTTTTACCTTTTATCTATCGGCACATATTGAGCCGGCGAAGGGATTCGAACCCCCGACCTGCTGATTACAAATCAGCTGCTCTACCAACTGAGCTACACCGGCAAGTCAGTATTAAATCCATCTTTTTTTGGTTTACGAAACCGAATTCGACGCGCTGTTTGGATCGTTTTACCGTCAATTATCAATACGTATGGCACAGTTTTTGTATGCACTTAGCCAAACGACAGCCGAAAAAAGCCTTGTAAATTAGATTAAATATTTATCAATGACAATTATTTTTGAATAAAATTCTGAAAGAAATTAAATATTATTTTGGGGTGAGCTTGGGACCATTTATCTTATCCTTTACTATCCAACCTTTTTCTAATATTTGGTCCCGTATTTTATCTGATTTTTCCCAATCTTTATTTTGACGTGCATCCTCTCGTTCTCCTACTAAATCAATCACATCCTTCGGTGCGAATCCAGCCTTTGGCAATATGCCATAAATAGAATCAAAATAGGCAATAAAGTTTAATCCTTCAGATACATTTGACTCGGTAAATGCTTTTTTGTCTAACTTACTATTAGCATTCCTTATCCATTCAAAGAAAACAGCTAATGCATTCGGTGAATCTAAATCGTTTTCTAATGCAATGTTAAATTGTTCCATTTCTGTGGGAAAACCATCGCATATCTCAGAATTCATTTCTTTCAATCTCGATTGGAGTTCCTGAATTCGCCGTATACTCACTTTAGCTTCGTGATGTTTTTCTAAAGTAAAATTAATTTTTGTCCTATAATGACCGTTGAGCAAAATGTAACGAATTTCCTCTGCCGTAAAACCTTTTTCAATCAAATCGGATATGCAGTAAAAATTTCCTAAAGATTTACTCATTTTCCCTCCATCCACCAATAAAAATTCTGAATGGAGCCAATAATTAACGAATGGTGTATCCACAGCACATACCGATTGGGCAATTTCATTTTCGTGATGAGGAAATTTATTATCTACCCCACCGCAATGAATGTCAAAGTGATCTCCTAAATACGCCATACTCATGGCAGAACATTCCATATGCCATCCAGGACGGCCTTTTCCCCAGGGGGAGCCCCACGATACGTCACCATCTTCATCTTTATGTGCTTTCCACAATGCAAAATCCTGTGGATTATCTAAACTGTATTCATCCGAAGAAACACGATCTGAATGGCGCGTTGCATCCATATTTATCCGCGTAAGCGCACCGTAATTTTTATAGGATTTAATAGAAAAAAATACAGACCCATCTTTAGTAACATAAGCGTGATTTTTATCAATCAATTTTTGAATTATTTTAACCATAGCATCTACGTGTTTTGTCGCCGCAGGATATACATCAGCTTGAATTATTTTCAAGGATGATAAATCCTTTTTGAATAAATCTGTATAGTAGTCAGTTATTTCTGAAAGGGGTTTTCCGTCTGTCATAGATTTTTTAATCGTTTTATCATCTACATCAGTAATATTCATCACATGATAAACTTCAAACCCCCTGGCCGCTAATACCCGTTTTAAAAAATCTTCAAAAAGAAATGTGCGGAAATTACCGATATGAGCTGTATCGTAAACCGTAGGTCCGCAGGTATACAAAGAAACCTTGCCCTCAGTTATGGGAATAAAATCCTCTTTTTTTCGTGTGAGTGAATTATATAATTGGAGCACGTTTTTTCCCTACCGATTGGAGAAATTTGGTTTCAATATGCACTGAAATCGCTTGCTGTAATGCATCAATTTTGATGATTAATTTTTCTTCACCCTTTCTTTCAGAAACGATACCCTTCATTCCTTTCATTGGGCCTTCAATTACCTCAACTTCATCACCATTTGTAAAATATTCTGTGGGTTCCAGTTCGTAACCGCCTTCCAAAGCCAATCGAATTGATTTCACTACACTTTCCTGCACCACACAAACTGTGCCACCGAATTTAACCACCGTACTTACACCATGAGTCTGTAAAACAAAAATCGAATTCTTTAATTCAATTTTGGCAAATAAATATCCCGGTAATAATGGAAATTCCACCCATTTCATACGATCGGACCATTTGCGTTTTTGACGCACTAAGGGCAAATAAGCCTGAATGCCTTTCTTCTCCAACTGTTCTAATGCTACTTTTTCTGCCCGGGGTTTGGACCGAACAGCAATCCACTGTTCCATTAATCTTTCATTGCCTCATTGATGATTATTTGAATCAATTCAGAGAAACTCAATCCAGCAGCGCCAGCCGATTTTGGCACTAAACTGGTTTCTGTCATTCCCGGTAATGTATTCACTTCTAAAAACCATGCTTTCCTATTTTCATCCAACCGAAAATCCACCCGGGAATAATGACGGCATCCAAGCAAATGATGGATTTTTACCGATGATTCCTGAATCGATTTTGTTAAAATTTCCGACAAATCAGCAGGACAAAAATATTCCGTCATCCCTTTTGTATATTTACAGTCATAATCATATAAATCATGTTTCGGTACAATTTCAACAATAGGATAAGAATCATCACCAATTACCGTAACTGTGAGTTCCCTCCCAGCAATAAATTCTTCCAGAAGAATTATATTCCCAAACTGCCGAGCCAAGTCAACTGCATCCTCCAATTGAGAGTGATTTTCAACAATAGACAGTCCCAATGTGCTACCCTGGTCATTCGGTTTCACAACCAATGGATAAACTAAAGTATTATCCGTCGGAATTTTATCGTTTTCCCCTATGGATATCCAATCAGGTGTGGGAATCCCTTTTCGATGAACCAAGGCTTTGCTCACCCGTTTATCCATGCAAATAGCTGACGCTTCGTTCCCAGATCCAGTAAATTTCACATCCAAGGATTGAAGGAACCCCGGGATCACACCGTTTTCTCCATCTCCACCATGGAGACCATTAAAGACTAAATCGACAGATAATAAATCTGGAACCATGCAGGCCATCCCATTAGCCGGATCCAATGCAACCACATCATGTCCTAATATATTACATGCGTCTATTATCGCATTCCCTGAGGATAAAGACACTTCCCTTTCAGCAGAATTTCCACCATATAAAATAGCTATTTTCATGAGGATGGTTGCTCCAACAATAAATTTGCACCATCCAAAATATTTTCAGCAATAAAATTAGGACGAATCTTTCCTAATTGATCTGCAGTATCTATGCCCACGCCAGTTAATAAAAGCATTGTATCCATCTCCAAATTTACACCGGCTTGAATATCAGATAAAGCATCACCCATCATTAAACATTTAGTGATTTCAATATTGTGATCTTTCGCTGCTTCTAAAAACATTCCGCTACCGGGTTTTCGAAAATTTGTTGCGTTATCTGGATGGTCCGGGCAATAATAAATGCCCAATAATTCTAAATCATTTTTATGGAAGGTATTTAAAATATAATCGTGGATTTCACTCAATTTGTCCACTTCAATCATACCTCGGCCAATACCGGATTGATTGGTAATAATACAAAACCGATGACCCGCGTCACCCAGTTGTTTCATTGCATCCATGGTGAAATCATAAAATTCGAACTGGTCGATTGAATTGATATAACCGTGATCAGGATTCAAGGTGCCATCACGGTCTAAAAATATGGTGTCATATTTTTTCATTCCACGATGTGCTGGCCTGAAATATCTTTAATCTGTACTGAACTGCGGAGAAAATAAATGGACCCTATAATTATTAAGGGCACAAATCCAACCGCATGTAACAAAATGGCAAAAGCCTGAGATTCTGCCGAACCCACGGAAAATAATACTGTCAGTACATATACTGCAGCAGCGTGATACGTCCCCACAGCACCGGGGGCTGCAGGAATCGCAACGGCCAGGGATGTAGAAATGAGAACCACACCCACTTCAATCCATGACAAACTGATTCCAGTAGCCAAAATAACGGTATAAGTAATTGAATAATACACAACCCACATAAATATGGTATGAATTACAATCTGCCCTACATGTTTAGTGGCACGAATGGAGGTCATTCCATCTAACAAACTATTCATAATGGTCAATAATCGATGGGCAAATGGTTTTTCGAAAATTGCCCATTTTTCTATTCGATCCATTAAATGAGAACGGGTGCTTCCCAAAACTACAATGAATCCAAATCCTAAAAGGCTAACGACCACTACAGCAATCATGATGTTTCGACCACCCGTATCAAACGGAAAGAACCATCCAAATAGTATAATGGTGCAAACCAATCCAAGTAAATCCAAAATTCTTTCTAATATAATCGTCCCAAAGGCTGCAGATGTATCTACTTGATGATTTTCGGAAATTGAATATGCACGGAGTAGTTCACCCAATCGAAATGGAAGCACCCCATTACCAAAATAGCCCACCATTGTGGCACCAAAGAGTGGATGGAATGGGACAGTTTCAATGGGTTCTAACAACATTTGCCATCTTTCAGCTCGAATAGCAACTGAAAAAATCAAAAGAATGGTCGCCAACGACATCCACAAAACATCGACAGATTTTAAATGAAACCATAATTCATCAAAATTCACCTGACCAAATGCGTAATAAAGTCCCACAGCACTGATGACCAAGCTTATGGCTATTTTAAACCACTTACTCACGGAGATCGATCACCTCAACATCGGACGGATTGAATGCATGGTAGAGTGATAAGTTACCATGATAAAAAGTCAGAATTTTCATCGTCACATTTTGATTGGATCCATATTGAATATTCAATTCTATTGGCCGTCCATTTTTTTTGATAATTATCTTACCTTCATACCCCATTGTTGGAATATCATAATGCATAGATACTTGCTTTTCTCTGACAATTGGTTTGCTAAAAATAACCGATTCAAACCCGCCTGTAAGTAAATTGAAAATACTAAAATCGCCTTCGATGGTTTGATCTATGATAAGTTGATTTGATTGTTTATTCCATGTTTGAATCGTATCCCCCATAACAACCACTGTTTCAGATGATGTATCCAAGAGATAATGATCCTTTTTTACAATTTCAATTGTTCCCCGTTCAACCGAATTGGTGTCAAATTGTTTCTGTTCAATTTCCACAGTAATTGACACACCTCGTTGATTATTCATGGCTGAAATAAATTTTTCTTTCCAAGGATTAAATTGGGGCCATAATCCTGCTGTCAGCAGAATAATATAGATCAATGGATTGTGCATAATTTAATTAGTCGAGTGAATCCAAATATGAATCATCTACCAGTACTTTCCGGGCTTTACTTCCTGTAAAAGTACCTACAATACCCGCTTGTTCCATTTCATCAATAAGCCGGGCTGCACGAGAATATCCAACCTTTAGTCGACGCTGAATAAGAGAAATTGATCCCTGCTGATGCATGACAACTAATCGCACAGCTTCATCAAATAAATCATCAAATCCACCTGCATCCTCTCCTATCAAACCACCGGCACCCATGGTTTCACGAGGGCTGGATAAAACAAGCTCTTCCGGTTTAGGTTGTCCCGTGACATGAGCCATTAGCGCTTCAACTTCCTCCAGGCTCAAAAAAGCATTATGAAGACGGGTGGGTTCAGATGAACCGCTCCCTAAATACAATAAATCCCCACGACCAATAAGCTTTTCAGCGCCGGACCCATCAATTATGGTTCGTGAATCAATTTTAGTCGCCACCTGGAAAGCAATACGAGATGGAAAATTTGCTTTAATTATGCCCGTAATTACATCCACGGATGGTCGTTGAGTCGCCACCACAAGATGGATGCCCACTGCTCGGGCAAGCTGGGCCAATCTGGCAATGGGGGCTTCTACTTCTTTGGCATTGAGCATCATCAAATCGGCTAACTCATCAATCAGCACCACAATGAATGGCATAATTTCCTCACCTTTATTCCGCATTTTTTTATTATACTCATCAATATTTCGAACCACACTATCTGCCAGTACATCGTATCGACGTCCCATTTCTTTTTCAACTGCCCGTAGTGCCAATGTCGCATTCTCTGGTGTGGTAACAATAGGTTCAGTGATATCTTCAATTTTGAGTAAATGATAATCTGCCAAATCACGATATAAAGTCATTTCTACTTTTTTTGGATCAATAATGACAAATTTCACTTCATCCGGAGAAGCTTGGTAAAGTAAGCTGGCTAAAATCGTATTCATGCATACGGATTTACCGGAACCGGTCGTACCTGCAATAAGTAAATGGGGCATTTTGGACAAATCAAGGGTTGCAATTTCACCCGTTGTAGTTTTCCCTACGGCGATAGTCAGCATTGATTCCGATGATGTGAATTTTTCTGAATTAATCACGGACTTGAAGTAAACCATATCCGGATCGCGATTTGGAATTTCTATGCCCACAGATGATTTTCCGGGAATGGGTGCAATTACTCGGACACGGCTCGCTTCCATCACCCTCGCCAAATCATCTGATAATGCTACAAATTTATTCACACGAACCCCTTCTGCCGGTTCCACTTCAAAAAGAGTAATAACTGGTCCAGGGCTAACATTCACCACTTTCCCCACCACACCGAAAGTTTCTAATGATTGTTGGAGAAAGTTTGCACGGTCAACCAATTCGTCCCTGCTCATACCTCCTTGGATATTGACGGGATTGGCTAATAATTCCGCTGAAGGTAGTTGGTAGGCTTTTTTAGGCGCTTTTCTCTGTTGAACCGAATCAATATCCACCTCCGATTCTTCAACAATTTCTCCCACTTCCAAATTTTCTTCAGCTTCCCCTTCAAGAGATACTGTCTCATTTTTCTCAACTGATTCTTCTTCAATTTCATCTTCATTCTCACCGGTTTCTTCAGGGGATTCATCCGGATCTATTGAAATTTCTTCAAAGTCCTCTGCAGAATCTTCTTCTACTGATTCCACATCACCAGCTATTTCTAAAATTTCTTCCTCTTTGGAATCTGAGTCCTTAGTCGCATCTAATTCTTCATCGCGCTGATGCTGTTCATCAATCTTTGAAATTAAACTTTGAGTATGACGCCGCTTTTCATCTTCAATCGATTGTTGGTCTGTAACAAGGTTACGCTCGTCTTTCTTTTTTTTAATACGATCCAAAAATGTTTTGATCGGTTCATAATAACTAAATCTAAAATATCCACGGGCGAGGACAAGCCATAGGGCTAACAGAACTATCACTATTCCTATTCCACCAACAAAATCATAGATAAACAAGGATATGAGGCCACCGATTAATCCGCTGAATCGAAAAGTTGTATCATCAAATCCATAGCGAAATATTTGTGCTGCACCTAGGCTAATTGACGATAGAACCACCACACCCATTAAATATCCTGACAAGCGACTGATGGCTTCAAATTCTTTATGCGTAAAGAACCAAATTCCCCATGAAATCGCCAATAATGGTAAAATAAATGAACTATACCCGAAGGTGAGTTTAATAAAAAAATATGCGAGCCAGACGCCCAGTATCCCCATGGGGTTTTCCACACGGACGTTGGGCGAAATTCCCGGATCTTCATTGGGACTGTAACCCAGTAAACTGATGAAAACTAGTAGCGATATTGCCACCGCAAGTATGCCAAGTATTTCTAATCGTTTTTCTTTCATGAAAATAATTCTCCATGTGAGGTTACCATTCTATCAAACCATTCAATAAACTGGGAGATACCATCGTCGATTCTGACTTGAGGTTCATAGTCTATACGGGATTTTGCCCGGGATACATCTGCAAATGTTTGAATGACGTCACCAGCAGGTAATGGATGGCGGTCTAATATGGGCTCACATCCTAATCGTTCTCCAATCACGTGCACTAATTCATCCAATTTTATCGGCTCTGAATGTCCCAGATTATAAATTGCAAACTGACCTTTCCCATTCATGGCACCGAATATACCATCTATTATATCGTCGATAAATGTATAATCACGAGCCGTGGACCCATCTCCAAAAAATGGAATCGGTTGATTATTTTTCATTAATCGTGTGAATTTATGAATGGCCATTTCCGGTCGCTGGCCCGGCCCATATACAGTGAAAAATCGTAAACACGTTGTGGGGATTTCACTCAAATGATGATAAGTATAACACATGATTTCACCCATCTTTTTGGTGGCGCCATAGGGTGAAATTTGATAGTCTACAATATCATCCTCAGAAAATGGGGTTTTTTTATTATTTCCATAAACAGAGGATGAAGAGGCAAAAAGAAATTTCTGAACACCTGAATTGTTCATGGCTTCCAGCAAATTTTGGGTACCGTTTATATTTACATCGGTATAAAGTTTCGGATCTTCAAGTGAAGGTCGTACACCGGCCATGGCTGCTAAATGGATTACCACTTCAATATCGTTATCTTTAAATATTTTATTTAGTTGACCTTGATCTCGAATATCTCCTTCCAAAAAAGAATATTGATCAAAATCATAATGGGATTCTCGATTTAAATCTTTGATGCGAGGATCATAGAAATCATTTAAATTATCTAAACAAACCACGCCATTTCCTTCATCCAACAATCGATTGATTAAATGGGATCCAATGAATCCGGATCCACCGGTAACAAGCACTGTTTTATTAGACATTTTTATCATAATGTTATACTTTAAGTGTTTGATGTTCCATTTTTATATAATGGCGGTTTAACAACTATGCAATTTATATTCATATCCCGAATTTCCACTGTAATATTGGTCCCGATTTTTTCATATGGTTTGGCCACATATCCCATTCCAATTCCCTGATTTAATGATGGTGATTGGGTGCCACTTGTTACTACACCGATAACACCACTATCATGTTTAATTGGGTGCCCTTTTCTTGGAATTCCTCGATCATTCATTTGGAAACAGATCAAGCGGCGCGTTTGGTTTTCTTTCGCGTTTACCAATGCATTTTTCCCAATAAAATTGCCTTTATTTAGTTTTGTGATCCAACCCAGTCCAGCTTCAATTGGATTAGTTTTTTCATCAATATCATTCCCGTAGAGAGCATATTTCATTTCCATGCGAAGTGTATTTCTGCAACCAAGACCAACCGGCACAATCGCTTCTCCTCCGATAGAGAAGATTGCATCCCAAATTTTTATAATACTTTTTGGATCTGCATAAATTTCGAATCCCAATTCACCTGTATAACCAGTTCGGGAAATGGTGGCAGAATTTCCATCAATGCTACCCACTGTAAACCAGTAAAAATTAATATCATTTAAATCCATATCTGTTATTTGATTGAGTATGTCTCGAGATCTTGGACCTTGAATCGCTACCAAACCTATCCTATCACTCATATCAAGAATATTTACATTTTTCGGTTTATGCGCCATGAGCCAATCTAAATCTTTTTCTTTATTTCCCGCATTTACCACCAACATGAAATGGTCG
>Ga0206679_10004185_pt1 | contig 10861 bp, 8 predicted proteins | sample M110012015metaG_FD_155464 | JGI IMG/M metagenome (GOLD analysis project Ga0206679, IMG submission 155464) | Ammonia-oxidizing marine archaeal communities from Monterey Bay, California, United States - M1 100m 12015 | ecosystem: Environmental > Aquatic > Marine > Intertidal zone | place: USA... | reverse complement strand
GAGTTTAGTCTCTCGCGATGAACTTCAAGCTGGTAACGCTATCGTTCAGACCACATTGCATTTGGGCATGACGATTGGACCATTTGTTGCGGCGTTTATCATCGCAGGGGAGATAGGCCCTTCTGCACATTCAGCCGAGCTTGTTATGGCTGATCAAGCATTAAGTGGCTATGACTTAGACCGCGAAGGATTGGCCCGCGCATTCTTCATTGATGGGCTAACATTTGCATTGTCCCTATTGTCATTGTTATTTTTAAAAGCACGCAGACTCAATGTTGAGGTCGAAGCCTCTTCTGAAACGTCTTTATATGCAGAAATTCGACAAGCATCCATATGGGCTTGGTCTATTCCAGCCGTACGCCTTGGCTTTATAGGCATGGCTGTTATTCACTTCTTCTTTATGCCAATGGTCTTTGTGGGGATACCTGTTTGGGCCAAACTGCATTATACGGAGGGCGCCTATGTTTACGGTGTAGTGACGGCGGCCTTTGGCTTGGGCGCATTTGTTGGAGCCATTGGTAGCGCTTACATATCGAGCCCCGGGGACCAAAAACTTATTCCAATGATGTTTTGGGCCTATGTATTTAGTGGCTCTACACTCGCTCTGATTATTTTTTATGACCCTTATTGGTGGGCGATGCTATTGTTTTTTGTTAGCGGTATTTTCGAAAGTTTCTTTTATGTACACTTTACCACTTGGCTGCAGCGAATTACGCCACATTCATTACTTGGCAGAGTGATGAGCATACTGATGCTAATGTCCATGGGGTTGCTGCCCATTGCTGACGCCATTATGGGGTTTGTGATTGAGTGGAGCTTGGACGTAGCCATGATAGGCAGCGGGGTCTTTTTAATGGTGTTCTGTGGAATTATTGCGCTACAACCTATGGCTAAAGTCGTAGTGCCGCAGCCGGTCTCGACGTGATCTAAAGACAACTGTGGCGTCATATCTATTGCAAGTGCCACTTGCGGTGCTCCGAATGTCTATTACTCCAAAACTTTTTATGACCCATCTAAAGCTGACTTTTCATAAAAGCTTACTTTAGGGAAAAGGGCTGTTTTAGCGGCCCTTTTTTTATGCGTATTTTAGAATGGTGCAACTAATGAATGAAAGACTTGAGTTTTTGACGTCCAAGCGTGATCATTTAGTCTAGCTATCACTAACCAACACAGAGCCATTCATGCAAGTTCATCAGTTATATACCCAAAGTATTTTACGCAATTTCACCTACCTTATTGAGCTTGCCGATGGCAGCGCTATCGTTATTGATCCCTGGGAAGACGAGGGTGTTAATCGATTTTTAGACGACAAAGGTCTGACCTTGATGGCGATTATCAATACCCATGAGCATTGGGACCATACACAGGGTAACGAAGCTCTGTTCACAAAGCACGATTGCCAAGTTTGGGCGCACGCAAATGGTGAAGGTAAGATACCTGGTCTCACAAGAAAACTAGTTGCTAATGAAATCATTAATCTAGAGACCGGTGTTCAGATTAAAGTATTAGATACACCGGGCCATACTTTCGCCCATCTTTGTTTCTTGCTTAGTGAGGGTGATATTGCTAAGGCAGTTTTTACCGGTGACACGCTGTTCAATGCCGGCGTTGGCAACTGTGGTAATGGCGGTGACGCTGAAGTCCTTTATCGCACTATTTCAGAGCAATTTTATACCCTTGATGACAGCATTGTTGTGTATCCTGGCCACGAATACTTAGAAAACAACCTACGCTTCACCTTAAGTCTTGAGCCTGAAAACACTGATGCGCAAGCTTGGCTAGCTAAGGCGTTGAAAGCTGACCCGGTGATCGAACCTCTAAACACTAGGGTAGGTGATGAACGAAAATTTAATACTTTCTTTAGATTATCTAATAAAACCATACGTAACGCCGTTGACTGTTCGAATTCTAGTGACAAAGATGTTTTCGTTGCGCTGCGTTCTCGCCGCGACAATTGGTAGTTTGTGATTTAAAATGCTTCACTAACAAAGTCAGTTAAGACTTTAACTAATTAAATTGATGATTTGGGATTCTAAATGACTGTTCGCACTCGAATAGCACCGTCACCGACAGGTGACCCTCACGTTGGTACAGCCTATGTAGCGCTGTTTAATATGGTTTTTGCTCATAGTCAGGGTGGTGAATTTTTACTGCGCATCGAAGATACTGATCAGGCTCGTTCCACGCCTGAGTCAGAGAAAGCTATTCTGGACGCTCTGCACTGGCTCGGCCTAGAGTGGAACGAGGGCCCAGACAACGGAGGTTCTAAAGGGCCATACCGTCAAAGTGAGCGATCTGATATATACCTTGCCCATGCAGGCCAACTCCTCGATAGTGGTCATGCATTTAGATGCTTCTGTTCGTCTGATCGGTTAGATACATTACGAGCTCAGCAAATGGAAGACAAACAGCACGTTGGCTATGACGGCCACTGCTTGTCACTCAGCCAAGATGACGTTGAAACGCGCGTTGCCAACAATGAATCGCATGTTGTACGCATGCAGGTGCCTAGAGAAGGGCAGTGCACCTTTAATGACATGTTGCGCGGTGATATTACTATCGACTGGGCGCAAATCGATTTACAGGTATTGCTAAAGGCCGATGGCATGCCTACCTACCATCTAGCGAACGTGGTCGATGATCACCTGATGGAAATCAGCCATGTGATACGCGGCGAAGAATGGATTAATTCGGCGCCAAAACACATTCTTCTATACCAATATTTTGGCTGGGACATGCCCTTCTTTTGTCACTTGCCTCTGTTACGTAACGTTGACAAAAGCAAACTGTCCAAACGTAAAAACCCCACGAGCATTTTGTTTTATCAGCGTATGGGCTATTTGCCTGAGGCCTTGCTTAACTATCTAGGGCGTATGGGGTGGTCAATGCCCGATGAGCGCGAAAAGTTTACTCTGTCAGAGATGCTTGAAGTATTTGATATTCAGCGTGTGTCCTTGGGCGGCCCTGTGTTTGATGTCGAAAAGCTGAGTTGGCTTAATGGCATGTGGATCCGCGAAGAGTTAACTGACGAACAACTGGCTGACCGTCTTCAAGAGTGGGCTCTCAATCGCGATACGTTAATGTCATTCTTGCCGTTTGCTAAGCAGCGCATGGAAACTCTATCTGATATCGCACCCCTCGGGAATTACTTAGTATCGGGAATGCTACCTATCACCGCTGACCAACTTACTGCCTCTGGTCTTGAAGACGAGACGCTAATAGAGGTACTGCAATTTTCACTGTGGCGGCTTGAGGCAATACAAAATTGGCAGCGAGATACGATCTTTGAGACGTTAAAGAGTGTCGCCGACAGTATGGACATCAAACTCAAACCATTTCTAGCGCCGTTGTTCATAGCGATAGCCGGCAGTAGCGCCTCTATATCAGTGATGGACTCAATGAACCTGCTGGGTGCAGACATGTCTAGGGCGCGATTACGTCACGCTATAGGTGTGCTAGGTGGCATTGGCAAAAAGAAATTAAAGAAGATGGAAAAAGCGTATCAGCAATTGAGCTGAAAGCGTTGCGCGCTGGGGATTTACCCTTGACTTGATGTGGGCTCATCCCTATCATGCGCATTTCTTTTTGGGGCCTTAGCTCAGCTGGGAGAGCGCAACACTGGCAGTGTTGAGGTCAGCGGTTCGATCCCGCTAGGCTCCACCATATCTTTTGCTCAGATACTATGCAGGAATAACTTAATGAAATTACAACCAATTAATAATTTTTCTGACTTTATGTCTGCCTACTCTTGGCAACAACGATTACGAAGTAAAGTAAGAGATTCCGCAGTAGTTCCCTTATCACTGTTCAAACGAATACCACGAAAAGACAATTGGATGCGCTTTCCTTATTACCATCATGTATTCAATGATGAACGAGAAAGTTTTGCTAGACAATTGAAATATATGAAAAATTTTGGAGATTTTATTTCACTTGACGATGCTATTGAAATGCTTGAGTCAGATTCTAGTATCCAAGGTCGCTACTTCTGCATAACTTTTGATGATGGATTTAAAAACTGTGCGACTAATGCTGTCCCTATACTCATTAACCACAACGCACCAGCGTCTTTCTTTTTACCAACGAAATATATAGGTTCTGCGTCAGGAGAAGCATTAGACTTTTGGCTGCCAATTAGGGTTTCAGTAGAATTCCTAAATTGGGAAGATTGTAGAGAAATGATGAGATCAGGCATGAGCTTTGGTGCGCATACAGTTAGCCACCGTTTACTTATTGATCTATCCGATACTGAAGTTGAAAAGGAACTTCGAGACTCCAAAGAGCATATAGAGCGAGAGTTGCAGATTCCTTGTCAACACTTCTGTTGTCCGGTAGGTCAACCAGATATAGACTTTTCTACTAATCGTGATCCGGAAATAGCTAGGCGGCTGGGTTATCGTTCTTTTCTCACTACACGAAGAGGATCAGCTTCGAGGAAGCCAAAACCCATGTTACTGGAACGTGACCATGTTATTGCAGGCTGGAGCAATCATCAGCTACGTTATTTTTTTTCATTCTAAAGGTATTTTATGTCGAAAAAAGCTAAGGTTAGAGAGGCTACTAATGCAGATAGGAAACAAGTTGAGTTCCTGTTAGATCATTTCCAGATGCGAACGGATGCAGAACTTAGCTTGGGTTCTTCTTGGTGGGAATGGCGCTGGAGGAGAAATGCTAACTTTGGACTGGATAGGATCAGCCATCCTTTGGGTTGGGTGCTTGAGGCAGATCATGAGATTGTAGGATTCTTTGGTAACGTTCCCGTGCTTTATCAATTTGGCCAGAAAACGTTGCTTGCCAGTATAGCCGGCTATTGGACTGTACGTAAGCCTTTCCGCTCACAGACTAATGAACTTGCCATTGCTTATTTTGATTGGTGTTCCGCCAACGTCGATCTGCTGATAGCTACTACTGTCATCAAACACGCTGCACGCATATTTGAACGCCACACAGCAAAACCTATGCCTATGTCTAATTACCAGAAGGTACTATTTTGGGTAATTGATCCTGGGGGATTTATCTCAGCCACACTCCGTAAGAAGAAGATACACCCTAAGATTGCTAAGTATTTTGGAGCTACCATTGCTCCATTTATAAAAATCGTATCCCGTCTGACAGCACACCATATTGTGTCTACACATTCAGAAATTCAAGTGCAAACAATCCAATTAGATGGTGTGAATGAAGAGTTTGATGTGCTTTGGCAGAGAAAAAATAGCGATAAAGAATGCCTTTATGCGTTTCGGAGAGCAGAAGACTTACTTTGGCATTTTGAATGTATATCTCAACATGCAGATATAAGAATCATCTGCTGCCGTCGTTTGGGTGTTTTAGAAGGTTATGCCATTCTTATGTGTGAAGAAATAGCAGAAATTGGCCTAGTAAGAGCCAAGCTGGTGGACCTCTTCGTTGTGGATGATATGCCTGACATATTAAATACCCTATTGGCAGAATCTTATAAACTAGCTAAGACAAGAGGTTGTCATATATTAGAGATAGTAGGTTACACACCTCAGATACGAGCTTTAGCACAGCGTTTCAAACCTCTCTCAAGGATGTATGAAAACATTGGCTTTCACTACAAGGCCTCCTCAATCGAGCTAGACAAATCTCTGGAAGTACCTGATGCTTGGTATCCTACTCTTTTTGACGGAGATAGTAGTATGTCCTGAAGATGATAATTGGTTAAAAGACAGCAGAACTTCAACGATAAATAGTCAGCGGTTCGATCCCGCTAGGCTCCACCAAAATCTTAAACCCCTCGTACGTAAGTGCGGGGGATTTTTTGTTTTAAGCACTGCTGAGGCTCTAGAGCTTAGTTTGGTCGAACTCTTGGTGCGCTCTTATTGGCAAATGCCTCCAATCTTTCATTAGAAGCCGGCTGAGTATTAACAATTCCGGCCATAACGGATTCTGCATAGGCTGCGTCCAACGCCGACATATTCTGCATGTGACTAATCGCAGAGCAAATAGCAAAATTAGATAAGGCTGGATTTTCCGCCGCTGTGCGCGCAATCGCCATGGCTTTATCATCACTTGAGCCGTCGATAAGATATTGACACAAGCCCACTTGGAAGGCTTCTTCTTGCTTATAAACTCTGCCGGTCAACATCATATCGATCATGCGTGCTTTACCCACAAGGTCGGCAACGCGAATGGTCGCGCCACCGCCGGTGAATAGGCCCCGCTGCCCTTCAGGCAAGGCAAAATAGGTGCTCTGATCAGCCACGCGAACGTGCGCGGCGGAGGCAAGCTCTAGACCACCGCCAACTACGGCTCCTTTAAGCGCGGCTATGATTGGTACGCCGCCATATTCCATTTTATTAAAGGCCTCATGCCAACGCAGGCAAATATGCATAAATTCCTCAGGACGACGCTGCTCATTGTGGTGTTCGACGAGGTCTAAGCCAGCACAGAAATGGTCACCTTCAGCTCGGAGCACTACGGCTCTGGCACCCATCCTGGGGAGCTTAGAAAAAACCTCGATCAATTCCTCAATAGTTTGAGCATTTAGGGCATTACGCTTTGCTGGGCGTGATAGGACAACCTGCACAATATCGTCTTCGTCACCGATGAGAGTGAGATTTTCGAGATCAAAGTTATCGAGTTTTTCCAAAATAGTTTCTCCTAAAATAGTGTTAGATTGCATTCTTAGACGCTATTAAGAGTGCGAGAGTATCGTTAATTCAATAGCCCGATCGAATGTCATTATGTAGTTCGGTTTAGTCGTCCGCTACGCGCCAGAATCCGGAGCTCATATTTTTGAATTTTACCTGTCGCTGTTTTAGGCAATTCGCCAAATATAACTTTTTTCGGACGCTTGAAGCCAGCGAGGTGAGTTCTACAAAATACTTCAATATCTTTCTCTGTAACCTGGGCTCCTTCAAGTAGCTCTAAAAAAGCACAGGGTACTTCACCCCACTTTTCATCCGGCAGGGCAACCACCGCGGCGAGTGCTACGGCCTCATGCCTATGAAGTACACCCTCAATTTCTACGGAAGAAATATTTTCACCTCCGGAAATAATAATATCTTTTAAGCGGTCTTTAATTTCGGCATAACCCTTTGGATGCATGACCGCTAAATCGCCAGTATGAAACCAGCCATTTGTTAAGGATGCTGCGGTATTCTCGACATCTTTTAAGTAGCCTTTCATCACCGTATTACCACGGATTAGTATTTCACCGATCGTTTGCCCGTCGGCAGGAACATCTTCCCTAGATTCCATATCCACGATACGCATGCCTGCCGTCTGAACCATAGCGGCACCTTGTCGAGCCTTTAGTTTAGCTCTTGCTTCCTCATCGAGGCTATCCCAATCGGAATTCCAGGTACACATAACAGTGTGGCCATAAGTTTCAGTCAACCCATAGACTTGGGTGACATTAAAGCCCAATTTTTCGATGCCTTGCAATATCGAGGCTGGAGGTGGGGCGCCAGCGGTCATCAATTGAACAGTATGCTGACAAGAGAAATCTTTAGCTGCAGGAGAATTAAGTAGCATACTTAATACAATCGGCGCGCCGCCAAAGTGAGAAATATCATGCTCTAAAATACTCGAAAATATTTCCTCAGGAACAATGGCTCGTGTACAAAACATGGTGCCCGCCAACGCGGCCATTGTCCACACATGGCCCCATCCGTTGCAATGAAACATGGGTACAGTGTATAAATAGTTAGGGTGACGTGGTAAATCCCAGTCGGTGATAGTCCCCATCGACATTAGATATGATCCGCGGTGGTGGTAAACCACACCCTTGGGTCGACCGGAGGTACCCGAGGTATAGCTAAGGCCAATGGCATCCCATTCGTTGGTTGGCATATCCCACTGAAACTTATCTGTGCCGGTCGCTAAAAATGCTTCATAGTCAGTAGCGCCTATTGTCGCTGGGTTATCAGTGTTTTGCAGGTCTAAGATATCAATGACAAATAAATCGTTGTCGCCATGGATTTTAAGTGCATTTTTTACTTGAGGGGCAAGCTCGTAATCAACGATAAATACTTTTGCTTCTCCATGCCCCAAAATATAGGCGAGCGTCTCATCGTCCAAGCGAGTGTTAACAGTGTTTAACACGGCACCAGACATCGGTATGCCAAAGTGAGCTTCTACCATTTCGGGTGTATTTGCGGCCAAGACAGCGACGGTATCGCCTCTGCCAATACCAATATTGTTCAGTGCTGAGGCGAGCTTTGTACAGCGCTTATAGAACTCTTTCCAAGAATAACTGCGTTGACCATAAACAACGGCACGACAATCTGGAAACATCAGTGCGGTTCTTGGTAAAAATGAAAGCGGGGTTAATGCGTCATAATTTGCTGCGGTTATAGCGAAGGCATCAAATTTGTTGCTGGTCATGGCTTTACCTCTATTATAGCCGGCTGGCCCTCATGAGTGGTGGACTAAACGGGCTCATTGTAGTTTGGATTGTCCGCGATGATCGAGCGATGCGTTCTGCGGGTACCCAAGGAAATGCACTAACAGTAGCAGTTAAATTACCCAAAAAGCATTTTATAGTTAACTTTGTATCTATCGAGGATAGTTCGGATGGGACGTTGGCAAAGCCAATATTTTTTCCGAGACGCGGTGAGAATATACAACGTGAAACATAGCCAACATTCTCATCATCGCTGAAAACAGGCCATGGCTGCTCAGGTGCAGAAGTGATTGCATCACCGGCAATCTCTATGCCCACCAATTTTCTTGCAGGTCCGTTTTCTTTGATCTTCTTTAATGCCTCCTTGCCAATAAACGCAATGTCTTGATCAACATCAACCAGGCGGTCTAAGCCGATGGTATATGGGCAGTCGTCTCTGGTGATGTCTGAGACATAGGAAAGAAAGCCTCCCTCAATACTGCGTATAGTATTTGGAGCTGCCGGTGCTATGTGGAACTCTTGGCCAGCGTCTCTGACAATTGCCCATAATGCATCGCCACGCTTTCCATCACGAAGATAGAGCTCGTAGCTTATTTCGCCGCTCCATCCTGTTCGAGCAATCACCATTGGAATGCCGGCGAGTGCGGTTTCACGTGCGCGATAAAAGCGTAAATCATCGTGCTCGCCATCAAACAGTTTGTTGATGAGGGCGGGTGCTTTAGGTCCGCATATACCCAGAGGCGATACGTCAGGTTCAAAAACATTGACATCGAAGCCTGAATTGATAGCCACGCCTTGAATCCAAAGTAGTACGTCACCATCACCCGGAGACAACCAGAATTGATCGGATTTTAATCTAAGAAGCACCGCATCATTAATCGTTCCGCCGTTGTGGTCCGTTAGGATCACGTAGAGGCAACGGCCAATTTCACATTTCTCCAGATTCCTTGGTGTTAGCAGACGAATGAACTCATAGGCATCTGGGCCATTGATTTCAATCTGTCGTTCGACCGCGACATCCCACATAGTCACATCATTAACAAGGCTATCATATTCACTCTCTGTTCCGGCATATGCCGTTGGCAAGTACATGTGGTTGTATACTGAGAACGCCTTGGCGCCATCTTTTCTAGTAGAGTCAAAGAAGGGTGATTTTCTTACTCTGGCGCCAAACGGAATGGCTGCAGGTTTATTCTCTTGCGACATGTTCTTCCCCTATCTCGGCATTATTATTCATTCAGAAGAATGACTCATCGTTGCTGTATGTTGAAAGGCTCTTTATGGCCTCTTTTAATAAACACGATATTAAGAGCCAAGAACATCGGGCACCAGCAACAAATACAGCCCCTAAGGTATTAGTTTTTTTATCACGGGAGAGGACATAAGTGGTCGATACTGATCCTTGCTATGCTTGCCGCATCGCTTGTTGAAGAGGGTGATTAAGTCTTAACTTAAAGCCGTTATTTGAAATCTTATAACTTTGAGTAACTCCGATATTCTAAAAATGATATAAGCCACCGTCGGTACTTTATGGCTTGTGTATAATAAACAGGCGATCTAGATTTTTTTTGGAAAATAATGAAATTTGCGAATCAATTGAGCCAACTAGGCACGGAAACAGCTTTCGCTGTATCTGGGGCTGCGAGCCGATGGGCCGCTAAAGGCCACAAGGTTTATCCCTTTCATCTGGGGGATATAAATATACTAACACCAGAAAGTATTATCGAAGCCACGGCTAAAGCCATTCGTGATGGTTACACGGGCTATTGCCCTGGAGCTGGGATAGCTGAGTTACGGGACGCTATTGCGCATGATGTGGGCAGTAAACGTGGGATTAATTATGGCGTCGATAATGTTTCTATTCAGCCTGGCGGCAAGCCCGTTATTGGAAAATTTATTATGACGGTGATGGACCCTGGTGACGAGGTCCTATATCCCAATCCTGGGTATCCAATTTATGAATCTCAAATTGAATATCACGGAGGTATAGCGGTACCTTATGGGTATGTTGAAACGGTTAACGGCTTTGCATTAGACCTTGATGCACTAAGAGATGCAATTACATCTAAAACAACCGCATTAATCTATAACAATTACCAGAACCCCAATGGAGCCCAATCTACTCGCGAAGAAATGGAGGCGGTAGCTGCATTAGCATTAGAACATGATTTATGGGTGCTTGCGGACGATGCCTATTATGAAATTCAATATAGCGGTCAACCAATGACTATCGCTGATATTCCAGGTATGCAAGATCGTACCGTTATTCTATACACCTGCTCTAAACGGTTTGCTATGACTGGCTGGCGACTTGGGGCAGCAATTGGGCCGTCATCAGTGATTGATGTAATTAACAAGCTCAATACCAATGCAGAGTCATGCACGCCCCATTTCATTCAACGAGGTATGGTTGCTGCTATTGAGGGAGAGATCCTCGGCCCAGCAGATATCCTCAATACGTTGAGAGAGCGACGTGATGCGTGCATAAAT
>Ga0206679_10004182_pt1 | contig 10866 bp, 7 predicted proteins | sample M110012015metaG_FD_155464 | JGI IMG/M metagenome (GOLD analysis project Ga0206679, IMG submission 155464) | Ammonia-oxidizing marine archaeal communities from Monterey Bay, California, United States - M1 100m 12015 | ecosystem: Environmental > Aquatic > Marine > Intertidal zone | place: USA... | reverse complement strand
TGACGCTCCTCGTCGAGGGTTAGCAAAGATTTGGCGAGCACCTCGCAGCGATGCTCGAACTCCTCCGAGGCCGCGCGCCGGCCAACGGCACCCTGATCCATTTCCAAAAAGCCCCCGGAAAGTCCCGCCGCATCAACGACCTCTCCCAGCGGTGTCACGAAACGCCACTCGGGGTTTTTGCCCACCAGTTTGAGGCCCACGTCCAAGTCCGAGACAACCACCACGTCGCAAAGCAAAGCCTGAGCAAGGGGTCGTACCTGATCGTCGCAGCGCACCAGGTCACAAAGACGGCCCTCGACCCCGTTTCCAAACTGAGCGAAGAGGGCAAAGTCTGTGGGCGTGGGACAAGGGGGAGCACCCAGGCCAGGGGGCACGACCAGGGAAAGGCCCCCGTGCTCTTCGACTTGGGCCCATTCCAAAATGCCCCGGGCAACATGTGCATCCCGGACCACCAGGGCCGAAGCGCGACTGCCAAGAATTGCGTCGAGGGCCCGAGCCAAGCGCGTGTCAATGGTCAGGTGATCCGCAACGACCCCCAGAAGATCCTCATCGGCGCAGGGAGCTTGGGCACTAGCGCCATCTTCGCGGCCGCCATCTTCACTGACGGCCTCCAACAAGCGCAGGCTGCCTTGATCAAGCTCCTCTAATTGCCGCTCGCGATCACGTAGGGCGTCCACCCGCGCCTGATGACCGGCCCGTTCCAGATCCAATGCAGCACGGCGCACATCCATTTCCCGCAAGATCTCTTGCCTGCCCTCCAATTGGGCTTGCTGTTCCCCGCGAAGGTCAGCTGCCTCTTGCGCTTTGGATTCCGCCTCCCGGACGGCCTGCTCCACTTGTCCTTGTTCCGCACGACCTTGGGTCAGACTTTCTTCCAACTCGGCATGGCGCTTGTTGACGCGCTCCACGCGATCTGCAAGGCGCGGCTTGTGCTCTGCCAATTGACGGCTACGGCTGGCCGCAGCACCCCGATCATGGAGTCGCGCCAATACCGTTTCGTTCTGGACCTGGGTCGCTTGACGCGAATCCCGAAAGCGCTGGTTGCACGTGCGGTTGTGACCGGCAAGTTCTTCGAGGGAAATCTTGGCCGTAGCGGCTTGCTTGGTGAGTGCTTCCGTTTTCAGGGCAAGGGCCTCCACATTGGCGTTTTGGCTCTTGAGTTCTTGCTCGAGCTGGTCTGCCCGGGTGCCTTCCTCATCGGCGGAGTGACGCCAATTTTCAACCCGTGCCAAGAGCGCCTTGCGGCGTTCCTCTAGGGCGCGCGCTTCCCCTTCTAGGCGCCCGGATTCACCGGACACCCGATCGAGTTCCAGCACCACTTGACTTCGCTCCTCTTCCCGCCGCTGGGCTTCCGCCTCATGGGCCTGACGTCGTTGGCGTTGTTCCTCAAGAGCTTCCGAAAGACTCGCGATTTCCGGTTCCAAGCCGTGCAGCTCGCCGTCAATGTTGAATAGGCGGTGCCCCAAAAAGCGCCGGCGACCGGCGGACCATTCGTCCCTAGCCACCAGGAAGCGTTCGGCTTTGCCCGCTTGAATTTTGAGGGACCGCACCCGTGAACGCAACTCGGCGATCACGTCGTCCACACGCTCCATGTCTGCCGCCACATGCTTGAGGCGCAGCTCCGTTTCATGGCGCCGCTGACGATAACGCGAGATGCCGGCAGCCTCTTCAAACACCGCCCGGCGCTGCTGGGGATTGGCCGAGAGCACCGCATCGATGCGCCCCTGCTCAAGCACGGAATAGCCCCGGGAACCCAGGCCCGTATCAAACAGCAGGTCCTTCACATCCTTCAGTCGCACGCGCTGGCCATCGATCAGGTAGGAGCCCTCACCACTGGCTTCAAGGCGCCGGGTCACGGAAACTTCAGCAGAGTGGTCGGGCAATTTCCCGTCCGAGTTATCAAATACGAGGGTGACTTCCGCAAACCCCATTGCCGGGCGACTCACCGATCCCTTAAAGATTACGTCGGTCATACCCGAGCCGCGCATGGAGCTTGGGCGGGTTTCGCCCAGGGCCCAGCGCACAGCATCCACAACGTTGCTCTTGCCGCAACCGTTGGGGCCGACCACTCCGGTCAGGCTCCGCTGGCCAAATTCAAGCACAGTGGAGTCGGCAAAGGATTTAAAGCCGAAAAGTTCAAGTCGTACCAGGCGCATGGATAATTATCGTTGGAACGTCACAGAGTTTGTGACTGGATAGGGGAATCAAAAAGGGGCCGAGCCTGTGGGTGCTGTGGCCGGGGTGACTGGTGGGGCTTCAATAGCCGCTGGCGCTCGGCTTCAAAAGCCTGCCAGGTGGTCAAGCAAGACAGGCTCGCTCGGTGAGTGACTGAGGGATCGGCCAGGGGCCAAAGGGCACCGCTGGGCAAGGTCAAGGTCAGAGAAGCCAAAGCACGGCCGTGCTCCTGGGGATCGCCTGCGGCCATGCCCCCTCCTAAGTCGAGGCCACGACAATAGGACTCGACCCGCTCGCTCTCGGGCAGAGGCTGCTCCTGGAAGAGCCCCTCCTGGGAAGGCCGGTTGCGACCAGCCTCGCGGCGCGCCAACACTTCCGAAGCGGGGCCCGAAAGCAAGGTGGACACGTCCACGTGCAAGCCCATGCGCTCTGCTTCGGCTTGGCCGTAGTCCCGCAAAACCCCCAGGACGCGCGCGCCCTGCTCGGGCCGCACGATGCCATCTCCAAGAATGCGCAGGGCATTCGAAAGGCCGACGGGCACAAGCCCATGGATGTGCCGCCCACCGGGTAGAGAGGGGCCAAATTCCGCCTGGGCTGCAGACAGACGCTTGATCGTCTCTAAACCCTTTTGGACCTGCGCTACCATGCCGGCCAAGAAAGCCTCTTCGTTCCAAGGCCCGGCTCCACGGGCGATGCGCACCAGGTCCAGAGCGACTCCAGCTCCCAGAGTTAAGGGGCCCTTCTCCCGTGGGCGCCTGAGCAGTGCCGGCCCCGCAAAAATCCGGCCGGGGGTGCCCCACACCGGAACCAAGCGGCCAGTCGCAATCAAGGCGTCGATGCCTTCCGCCAGCCCGGGTTCCTCTTCGAGGGCGGCGGACATGTCTTCATATCCAAGGAAGAGTCGGGGCAAGATCTGCCCGCTGGAGAATGCACTGACCAAGCCTATCAGTAAGCGCATCAGTGGGCGTGAGCCGCGCCCACCGGGGTGAGCCAGATCTAAACGGCGGCCGGTGGCTTGGGCGATGGCTGCCAGGGAGGCAAGTGCTTCCGCCACGCGCTCTTCGTCTCCGCCCTGACGTGCACCACGACGGGCGGGGCCGATCAATTGGGAAAAGCCCTCTAGCACGATGCCCTGAGCCGAGCCTTCCAGAAGGGTGACGAGGGAACCGAGAGAGCGGGTAAAGGTCCCCGCTCCAGCACCACTAGCCCCTAGGCTTGCGGCGCTGACGGAGCGCACCAAGGGGAGGTGAGGACGCTCCAGTCCAAGGGCCAGAACTTCGCCCTGATGATGGGCCTCCGCCAATTCTTCGCCCAGAATATCTTCGCTCGCCCAACGGGAGAGCAAAGCTCCCGAAACCCGCCGCTCCACAGAGGCGGGTGGCGCCGCGTGACGTTCTTCGGTGGCACGCCGATCTTCTCGGGGGGCCAACAACAGAGCGCGCAAGTCGGGGCGTGCAAGGCCCAACGGTTCCGATGCACGGGTCACATCGAAAAGCCCCATGGTCTGTAACTCTTGATCCACAAAGGCACGCACGAGGCCGGTGGAAACCCGGGACATGCCCAGGGCCAAGATCTCTTTTTCCACGCGCCGGGCGACCTGATCCGCGTCCCGCATGGTCAGACTCGTTTCACGCACAAGGGCGGCGGCGATCCGATTGGCTTGCCATGCTTGAGGACCCTCGGCACCGCGCACTTCAGGCGCGCCCTTCTGCCGCTCGGGGCTCGAATTGGAAACAACCACTGCTTCCCGGGCACGACCGCGTCGGTCCCTATACAAAATGTAAGCCTTGGCGATCTTGGTACGTCCAAGGCCCACCAGGGCTTCTTCCACCAGGTCTTGCACCTCTTCAACGGAGGTCACTTCTGGCGCATCATCGGACAAGCTGACCAGAGTGGTTTCGGCGCGACTGATGAGAGTCATCACCACGAGCTCCGCCACCTCCAGGGGCAAACCCGGATCCCCATCCCCCACCGCAGCTTGGGCGCGGGCCACCGCATCGGTGATCCTTCGGGGACTAAAGGTCACAACCTGTCCATCACGCTTGCGCAGACGGTCGGGCATAGAAGATGGGTCCAGACCCCTCATGAATCCGATCCCCCCTGTCCAGGACTCTCAGCCCGCGGTGGGCGCAGGATGGGCCCCAAGGTTTCAAGGAACTGCTCCACATCGTGAAACTCCCGGTAGACGCTGGCGAAGCGCACATAGGCCACCTGGTGAATGTTGCGCAGCTCGTCCATCACCAGAGAGCCAATCACCGAACTCTGGATCTCCCGGTCGAACTCTGTTTGGCAACGGGTTTCAATGCGCGTCACCGCGCCTTCGAGGTCCTCCATGCTGACGGGCAGCTTCTCGCAGGAACGCAGCATGCCAGAGAAAATCCGTTCCCTTTCAAAACGCACCCTCTCGCCGTTCTTCTTGACCACCCGCAAGGGGGTCTCCTCCACCCGCTCATAGGTGGTGAAGCGCTGAAAACAGCCCAGACACTCCCGACGACGGCGGATCGCGCCACCATCGGCAGAGGTTCTGGAATCGACGACACGATCGTCGCCTGCGCCACAGCGGGGACAGTTCATAGGGGAAGGCGCGCGGGGCCCGGGGGGGAGGCTCTTGCGCGGGGTGATAGTCTATATGTTGTGTATGCATCGCCGCTAGAGGGGATCTCGTGCTAGGACTAGTGCTCCAAGTTTTTTTGGGTCACTTACCCAGGCAAAAGCGCGAGAAAATCCGGTCCAACAGGTCTTCTGGGGTGCTGCTGCCCTCGATGAGGTTGAGCTCCCAGGTCACCGCGCGAAGGGCCTCTGCCACCAAATCCAGGGGCGCGCCCTCGGTTTGCATGCGGTGAGCCTGCTCGAGGGCGGTGCGGGCGGTTCGCAGGGCACCCAGATGCCGGGCTCGGAGCTGACGCCCCAGGGGCTCTCCCGCCCCTGTCCCCCCTGAAGGGCCAGGGGAACCGGGGTCAAACCCGAGCAGCTTGGCAAGGGCCTGCCGCAGCTCATCCAAGCCCAGACGGTCCCGGGCGCTGACGGCACAGTAGCCCAGGGCGCCGGAAATCGGGGTGGGCAGTGGGGGCACCCCGTCACGATCGATTTGGTTCCAGACCACAAGTCCCGGGGGATCCAGCCCGAGGGGCGGCTCCGCCCCCCCATCGAGCACCCAGAGCACGAGATGTGCCGCTTGGATTTCCTGGCGGGCACGATCTGCGGCACGGCGGTCTAGGTCAGAGAATTGGGAGCCTACCCCTTCCCCGAGATCCAACACCCCGGCGGCGTCGATCAAAGTCGCGCGCCCCGTACCCAGAGAAATTTCCCCCCGGCGCACATCACGGGTGCTCCCCGCAAGGGAATCCACCAAAGCTGACAAGCGAGAGGTTTGAGATTCTTGGACCTCCTGCCCCTCTTCGGTCAGAGCATTGTAGAGCGAACTCTTACCAGCATTCGGCGCCCCCGCCAACACGATCCGTGGCAAGTCCGCCCCCGTTTCCCGAGCACTCTCCCATTGGCTGGCTTCCCCCAAACGATCGAGAGCTGCTTGAAAAAGCACCTCGAGTTCTTCCGCCGGTACATGCCCTGTGTCCGTCTCATCGAAATCCAATGAGGCCTCAAGCAAAGCGCGCAGATCATCCAGGCGATCGCGCAGGCCAGCGATGCGCGTGCCCAAGCCACCCAACAACAGGGCCGTGGCGGACCGGCGCTGGTCCTCGTTGGCGCTCTCAATCAAAGCCAAAACCCCTTCAGCCCGGGTCAGATCCAAAGCACCGTTTTCAAATGCGCGGCGGGTGAACTCCCCGGGCTGTGCAATCTGGGCGCCCAGTTTCAGCAAACGATCGAGGGCAGCCTGCAAGAGGTGTGGGTTGCCGGGCAGGTGGAACTCCACCACATCCTCGCGGGTGTAGGAGCCGGGCCCGGGCATCCAAATCACGAGCACCTTACAGGTCCCTTCGCCGTCATCGAATTGGCCCGTAAACACACCCCGGGGCCGGAGCATGGAAGAGTCTCCGGTCAGGGGCGGCAGGTCCCTGGTGGAACTCTCTAGGAGCTCAGACGCAAGGGGCCCAGATACCCGTATTGCACCCCGAAGGCCACGACCTCCTGCGCTGCAAAGGGCGCAAATCGTGCTCCCAAGGCGGTTTGCCGGGGAATCGGAGCCCATGACCCTTAACGACGCTTCTTGCGTCCCCCGCCCTGCTTCTTGCCTTGCTGCTGAGGTTTCTGCATGCGTGCCTGCTGTTCCTGCATCTCTTTCATGCGCTGCATGAACTTGCCGGGCTTACGCACTTGCTCGGAGTCATCAATGGGCCAAATCTTGCGCACGATGGTGTACTCCGCGATGCCAAACAGACTGGAAGTAATCATGTAAAGCGAAAGCCCCCCTGCGTAGTTGTAGAGGAACACACCAAACACAATCGGCATCCACATCATCATCTTCTGCATCCGTGCCGCTTGCTCGTCAGTGGGCTTGGGCATCAAGCGTTGCTGCACGATCCACAGCACAACCATCAGAGGCGGCAACACATTCAAGTATTCGATGGTGCCGATGAAAGGCAGGTGCGTGTTGAAGTCAATGCGCAAGAGGCGGTCCGGCATGGAGAGGTCTTCGACCCACATGAAACTCGCTTGGCGCAAGTCAAAGGAGACACGCAAGGCACTGAACAGACCGAAGAAAACAGGGATCTGCAGGAACATGGGCAAGCAGCCCCCGAGGGGCGGGAAGGCGCCCTCGTCCTGCATGACCTTGGCCTGTTCCTGACGCAGTTTTTGAGGGTTGTCCTTGTATTGTTCCTTAACCGCATTCAGCTTGGGCTGCACGCGCTTCATCTTGGTGGTGTGCTGCGCCATCGCCGTCTGCGATCGCCGGTTGATTGGGAAAAGAGCACCACGCACGACCAGGGTCAAAAGGATGATCGCCAGGCCCCAATTTCCCACGACTCCCTCGAGAGCACCAAGAATTGTCAGCAGCAAGCCGGCGATACCATCGAAAAAGCCCAGGTCCTCTTCCATCAGGGCCACATAGGACTCCTGGTCCGCCAGCATCAACTTCTCGTCCTTGGGACCGGCGAAAAGTTCATAGCGATATTCCATTTCGCCCCCGGGGCCAGGCATGGCTAGGGCCAATTCCTGGTCCACCAGCATGCCGCGCCAGGCACTGGTCTCTTCCCCAGGGTGTGCCTCAAGCCATGCGGGATCCAGAACCCGACGCCAAGTGGTGCCCTTGAAGGTTTCGGTGCTGATCGGATCCGCCCCACGCAGAAGCACGGCGAAATACTTGTTGTCCACCCCCACAAAGGCGGTTGTTGAGCCTCCTGAAAGGTCCCCCACCAGATCATCGGGGGCCGGGTTTTCCCGGCGCTCCTCATCGGCAACCTCGATCCCGTCAGGGGTTATGGAGCCTTTTCGGGCCTTGGGTTCGATGTAGTACTGGTCTTCGCTGGACTCGGGTAAGCCCACCGCGGGCAGCATGCGGAAGCGCGCGGCCTGAGCCTTGATCTCTTCGGAAGCAGTACCTTGGGGCGCTTGGATGCGCAACAAGACTTCAAGGTGCAAGGCACCTGGAACGGTGCGGATCTCCTTGACGATCCGGTAGCCCTCGGGGGTGGCTTGATGGCTGAACCGCACACCCACGCGCTGTCCGGAGACCATGATCCACTCGTGGGCCCAGTGTACCCGTGAGAGCCCGCCAGGAAAGTGTCTCGCACTGGACGGGGATGTTTCCATGACCAAGGATCCCTGAAGGCCGCGGCCAAGGTCCATGGGCCGCAGCAATGGAATCCAGTGGGCCGTATCGCTCCGTTGGGCATCATCGAGTAATCCCGAGTCGTACCAACCGTCCACGGAGAGTTCGCTGACCGTACCGCCGAGGCTATCGAAGCGCACAAAGTAGTGGCCCAAGTCGCCAGCCTGGCCCAGGACCACGGACTCGCTCCATGGTTCCCCTTGAATCACATTCTCAGGGATCGGAGCGGGCGCGCTGGCCTGTTCACCGGGTGCGGATTGCTCCAGTACTCTCGTCTGCTGGCTCCTCTCTTCCTGCGCGGGAGGCGGGAAAAGCAGTTGCCAACCGAAGAGAATGCCAAAGGAAAGGATGAGGAAGAGCGGAAGTCGCTTCTCCATTAGATTCAGGGTCCGGGGTAAGGGAACGAGGGGAAGATGTGCTCTAACGGCCGGTATACAGCCGTTCAGCTAGGAATTCGGGGAGGTCCTCTACTTTGCGAATCGCCGATGCTGCGCGTTCGATGTCATATTCGACACGGCAGAAGGTGATGGCTTCGCCATCGAAGATCGCATAGGAAAGTTTCGGGTCCCCATCACGGGGTTGGCCCACGGAGCCCACATTGACGATCGCTCGGCAATCTGGTGAGTCCCCAAGAATATAAGGTCCGGACGTGCCCTCGGGCCTAAAGTATCGCCCGTCTTCGTAGTAAATCGCAGGCACATGGCTGTGGCCCACAAAACACACACTGCGCGTCATGGCCGCGAAGTTTGCGGACATCTTCTCACGGTCCTTGATGTCCCGGGGCAGCATGTACTCGCGCACGGGATCCCGGGGGCTGCCATGTGCGTACATAGCGCGCTCATCGCATGTGCTCGCATCAAGACCGGCAATGTAGTCCCAGTACAAATCGGATCGGTCGCGGTCCGCGTCTAATTCGCCCCGGGTCCACTCGATGGCCATGCGAGCTTTGGGATTAAAATCACTGGCGGATGAAAGCAACGCTTCCTCGTGATTCCCCTTGAGACAAAGACCCGGCAAGAGTTTTTCTCCCTTGGCACCTTCAGTATCAGGCCAGTGGGCGTCCTCGGCGCACAGCACCATCACTAGGTCCAGTGCATAACGCGGATTGGCTCCGTAGCCAACCATGTCCCCCAAACACACGAAGCGCTGAGCACCGCGCTCACGCGCGTCTGCAAGCATGGCTTCGAGCGCCGGCACGTTGCTGTGCAGGTCGCTGATGATGGCAGTCGGGGGATAAAGCACTGGATTGCTCGGGTCGGGAAAACTCGCTTTTGGAGGGGAAAGATTATCCCCGCCCCATGGCCCCCGTACAACCCGCTCGAGCTGTGAACTGCACCAAGATGCCAAAGCTGAGCAGGATTCCTACCAGGGCCTGGGGACCTTGCCAACCGAGCCAGAGGGGCCAGAGGGGCAAGAGCCCCAGGATCGGGTGCCAGCCCCTGGCCTCGAGCCGGTGTCCCAGGTGCCTCCGATCCGCCAACCAGAAGGCCTGCCCAGCCCTCCAGCGCAACCAAACCACGCGGGAGAGGTCCATGGCGGGCAGAGCCAGGGCCAACCAGGCACCCGGCTGCAGGGCCACAAGAATACCCACGAGGTGGCTGCCCGCGTCACCCAGGTAGGCCCTGGGTCGGGGAGAAGCGTCCTCTCCCGAGCCTGAGCATGCTTGGCGAATCAGATTCAAAGGAAGGAATCCCGCCAGGGCTCCGCGCAGCAACAAGGGCGTGCCCGGAAGCAGCAGGGCCCAGCCGGCGCAGAGGCCATCGGAGTGGTCCCAAGTATTGGCCAAATTCTGAGCCACCATGGCCAGGGCAAGATCTTTTCCCAAGGCCAACCAATCTCCTCCTTGGAGGGACTCCCGGTGGAGCGCAAACAACAGGGCCACCCCGAGCTGTCCGGCTAACTTAGGCAAGGCCGCAAGGGGCCTGAAATCATCTCGGGTTCCCAGGACCCAGGCGGCACCCAGGGCAGCCCAGGGCAAGGGGCCAGACCCGAGCCCAAAAAACTCCACCCCCACAAGAACAAGCAACAGGGCCAAGCCCCCCACCGGCGGGACGCGGCTACCTTCCGGCTGCCAGTTGCGACCCAACAGACCTCTCTTTTGAGCACCCGTTGCAAGCAGAGCCCCCACCAGCAAAGTGCAAAGGGCAATGATCCCAGCCACCGCAATTGGATCCGTCCAATCGATCACCGAAGCACGTCCCCGTACAACCCGCGGCGCTCGATGTAAGCGCGCACGGCCTGTGGCAACATCCCTTCTTCCATCACGCCCCGTTCCAGCCCCGCCCGAATCGCGCTGGATTCACCCGGATGAGCTTCCACCTCACAAAATCCCGCGGACAATAGGGGTCCGAGAGACGACCCTAGTGCCTTTTCCGCAACGGCCAATTGTGCGCTGGCTTCATGGCTACGCAGAACCACGATGGGCTTTGCCAACTCAAATATTTCAGCGATGTTCTTCCAAGTGGGGAGGCCCGGCAAATTGTCCGAGCCCAGGATCAAACTCAGCTGGACCCCGGGCCGTGCAAGTTCACGAAGGGTATCGATGGTCCAAGAGACTCCTCCCCGTTCCAATTCCAGGGTGGCCACGCTCATCCTGTCCTCATCGGCGAGGGCCAACTCAAGCATGGCCACCCGATCTTCAGCTGGTGCAAGGGCCTTGCCCCGTTTGTGGGGAGACTGCGCTGCGGGGATGAAGAGAATCTCCCCAAGATTTCCGGCGACCATCGCCGCCCGTGCCATCGCCAGGTGCCCCGAGTGGACCGGATTGAAGGATCCCCCGAGCAATCCCAGGGCCGATGCCTGACCTGGGCCGGAGGGCTCTGGGGCCGGCCCGGAGGGCATTGGAGGCGGTGGAGATGGGTTATCGGGGCTCATCGGGCAGACCGTGGAGGTTCTTGAGGGGGAAAGGGGTGACCGGTAGAGGGCCCTAGGGTAGCGTCCAGTGGAGCAAGATGAAGGCT
>Ga0206679_10004178_pt1 | contig 10872 bp, 11 predicted proteins | sample M110012015metaG_FD_155464 | JGI IMG/M metagenome (GOLD analysis project Ga0206679, IMG submission 155464) | Ammonia-oxidizing marine archaeal communities from Monterey Bay, California, United States - M1 100m 12015 | ecosystem: Environmental > Aquatic > Marine > Intertidal zone | place: USA... | reverse complement strand
AAAAGGGTCTTTCTTATCTAGTAGCGGGGACAGGACTCGAACCTGCGACCTTTGGGTTATGAGCCCAACGAGCTACCAACTGCTCCACCCCGCGATATACCGGCAAAACTACTGCAAAAATATTTTTGGCATACTATTTTGTCATTTTATTTTATAATAATTTTGGAAGTGTATTTTTGCAGCATGATATCTATAAATAATATTACTTTATATTTTGGTGGTCAAACCCTATTTAATGAAATTTCCTTTATGGTTAACAAAGGAGATAAAATTGGTTTGGTCGGGAAAAATGGAGCAGGAAAATCTACACTTTTAAAAGCTATTGCTGGTGAACAAAAAGTAAATTCAGGGAATATAAACTCTCCAAATAACACCAAAATCGGGTACTTACAACAAGATCTAGATTTTGTAGATGGTAAAACTGTTTTAGAAGACGCTCAATCTGCTTTCTCTGAAATTATTGAATTAGAAAAACAGCTAGAAGAATGTAATAAACAGTTTAACGAAAGAACCGATTACGAAAGTCAATCTTATCTGGAATTAATAAATCTGTTTAACGAAACAGAAGAAAGATTTCGTTTCTTAGGAGGACATGATATTCAATCAGAAATTAGTCAAGTTTTATCAGGATTAGGATTTTCTCAATATGATTTCAGTAGACAATCCTCTGAGTTTTCTGGAGGATGGAGAATGAGAATTGAACTAGCAAAAATACTTTTACAAAAACCTGATGTACTTTTATTAGATGAACCAACAAATCATCTAGATATCGAATCAATAATATGGATAGAAAGATGGTTAAAGAAATATAGTGGGTCAATTATATTGGTATCTCACGATAGACATTTTTTAGATAGTGTAACAAACCGAACAATAGAAATTGCTTTCGGGAACATTAACGATTACAAAGCTTCTTACACCAAATATCTTACACTCCGAGAAGATAGAATTGAAAAACAAATTCAGGCAAAGAAGAATCAAGATAAATATATAAAAGAAACTAAAGAACTGATAAACAAGTTCCGTGCTAAGAAAAATAAAGCTGCATTTGCTCAAACACTTATTAAAAAATTAGACAAACTTGAAATAATTGAAATAGAACAAGAAGATATTGGAAGAATGAATTTCCGATTTCCTCCTGCTCCCCACTCTGGTAAAATAAGTTTATCTTTAAAGCACATAGGCAAAAGCTATGATGATTTAACTGTTCTTGAAAAAATAAATTTAGAAGTAGTAAAAGGAGATAAGTTAGCATTTGTAGGGAAAAACGGAGAAGGGAAATCTACACTAGCAAAAATAATAGTAAACGAAATTGACTTTACTGGAGACTTAGAATTAGGACATCAAATAAAGGTTGGTTATTACGCACAAAATCAAGCAGAATTCTTAGATGAAAGTAAAACTGTTTTAGAAACTATTTATGATGCAGCTGATGAAGAAACATCACCTAAAGTAAGAAATATTTTAGGTTCATTTTTATTTAGTAACGATACAGTAGAAAAGAAAGTTGGAGTATTATCTGGTGGAGAAAGAGCAAGAGTTGCGCTTTGTAAATTATTACTAGAACCTGTAAATTTACTAGTAATGGATGAGCCAACAAACCATTTGGATTTAACTTCAAAAGAACTATTAAAAAGAGCTCTTTTAGAGTATGATGGAAGTTTAGTAGTTGTTTCTCACGACAGAGAATTTCTGCAAGGACTTACAGAAAAAGTTTATGAATTTAAGGAAAGAAACATTAAAGAATATTTGGGAGATATTAATGAGTTTTTAAAAGAAAAAGATTTAGAAAATTTTAAACAATTAGAAACTTCTCAGGCCAAACAAAAGGTAAAAGAGAAAAAAGAAGATTCTCATCATAAAATATCTTATCAGGAAAAAAAAGATTTAGATAAGAAAATAAAGAAACTTAATAATAAAATCAGAAAGTTCGAAAAAGAAATTGATGCTTTGGAAAAAGAAATAAAAGAAATTGACTCTAATCTAGCGGACCCAGAAAAATTTAAAGAATTAAGTCAAAATCCTGACTTTTTTTCTAATTACGAACAAAAACAACTAAAATTGAAGGAAACAGAACAATTTTGGGAAACAGCAAATTTGGAATTAGACACACTAAAACAACAGATTTAATCTAGTAAAAGTAGCGATACTATGCTACGCATAGTATTTAATTTTTCATACTTTAATTTTGTACCAGAAATTAAGACTTATCAATTATGAAAAAATTTATTTTACCAATTATAACATCACTATTTTTCACTTCTTGTGTTACTGTGTTTTATCCTGCTCCACAGCCAGAATTTGCGAAAGAACTAACTGAAATACCTGAAAAATTTCAAGGAGAATTTAGGAGAATAAAAGCTAAAACAGAAAATGTTATTTCGGATAGTAGCTTCTATAAAGTATCTGAAAACACTATTATAATGGATGGAGATACTTTAGATAATGAAAAGACGGTTTTTAAAAGTTGGGGGAATTATTTCTTTCTGAATCAGAGAAAAGATTCTGTTTCGGATTATTGGAGTTGCCATATAATACATACAAATGGATTGAAAGGAGATCATGAAAAGATTATCTACAAGAAATTATTCCAGGAGAGTATAGATTGGACTTATTTTGATTTGGAAGACACAGAAGATGGAGATAATAATATTTATATAAAACAATTAAATACCCTGCAATTTCATTACCTTATAAGAATGGCTGATGGAAGTGGAGAATTTGCAGAAATACATAGAATTAAATAATTAAAAACTATGAAACCAAAAACATATATACGATTAATCTTTTTCTTCCTATTTATAGCATCTATGATATTTGCGAAAAAATCTCAGGCACAAATACAAAATTTGGCCGGACCTAGAATTGGAGTAACATTAATTACTCCAGGAGAAAGTGCAGATTATTTAAATCTGCATACTGGAAATCCTGCTTTCACAACACAATACGGATGGCAATGGGAAAGTAGATTTGCTAGCGGAACACACACCACAGGATTAGTAGAATGGATTGCTGTACTTGGAGGAATGGAACATGGGAAATTCCTTCCATCTGTGAGTTCAATAGTAGGATTCAGAAACTCAGATGGATTTGAAATGGGTTTTGGGCCAAATTTGAGTGCAGCAGGATTAGGTATGGTTGTTGCTATGGGTATTACTTATAAGGTAGGAGAATTAAATATTCCAGTAAACATTGCTTGGGTACCAAAAAAGGATTATGAAAGAGGTGGTTTATTTTCTCCGTCAGAAACCGTTTATTTCGGATCTACATTTACATTATTAGTAGGTTTTAATATGGGAACAAAATAATTGATAACTTTACCAAAAAATAAAAACATGAAAAATATTTTATTCACACTACTCTTTGTAATAGCCGGTTTTAATACAATTCAAGCTTCTTTTCCGGTAACGGAAAATAACACATCTGAAATGGTGTATTCTGAAGAAGACCCAGATGTACCTATTTCAAAATCTGAAAAAGTATTTTGGTTTATACTAGGACTTTTAGGTAGTTATGTTGGTGTAATTATCGCGATTATATATCAATTAATTACAAAGAAAAAAGGAATTATTAAACAAGCTTTATTCGGATTTCTAACATTAATAGTACTTGCTATTCTATTCCTTATAGTAGTACTTACAGAATTAGGTGGTCTGGATTTTTTAGAAATCTTCTTTTTAGGATAAAAATAAACAATTAGACAAATATTAACTTAAATAATTAAAACAATGAAAAAACTATTTACATTAACAATTGCATTAGGACTTACAATAAGTTCTTTTGCACAGATTCAGTCCTTAGCCGGACCTAGAATAGGGGTTGTATACATAACGCCAAGTTTAACATCTAGCTTCTTGAACGGAAATCTAGATTTATTTGATACTCCAGAAGACGGGTATAATGAAACACAAGGAGCAATTACAACATTATATGGTTGGCAATTTGAAAGTAGATTTGCTGATGGTGGAGATGTATCAGGAATTGTAGAGTGGATTTTACTTGCTGGAGGGATGGAAAGAGGTAAGTTTTTACCTTCAATTTCCTCAATGGTAGGAGCTAGAACTGCTTCCGGACTAGAATTTGCTGTAGGTCCTAATCTATCTTTAGGAGGTATTGCTATGGTCTTTGGAGCGGGATACAACTTTAAAGTTGGTAATCTGAATATGCCCGTTAATTTTGCTTTTGTTCCAGGTAGAAAAGGCACTATTGAAGAAGATCAGGAGGAGTATTACGATTGGGTAAATGGATATAATGACGAAAATGGGAATTGGGTTGATGGATATGAAGTGATAACAGTAATACCTGGTTATACAGTAGATTACCACACAGGACATAGATTTTCAATTACTTGCGGATTTAACCTGAATAAGTAATATAAAATGAGAAAGATTACATTATCTTTTTTCTTGTTAATAAGCTTTATAATCAGTGCAAATGCACAGATTGAATCATTAGCAGGTCCTAGAATTGGAACAGTTTTTATTTCATCAAGTCTATCTTCTGGTTTTCTTAATGGAGAGGCTTATCTTTTTGATGACAAAATGCCTAAAGATTATACAGATGGAAAAGGTACAGTAACATCACTTTATGGTTGGCAATTTGAAAGTAGATTTGCTGATGGTGGAGATGTAACAGGAATTGTAGAGTGGATTGTACTTGCTGGAGGGATGGAAAGAGGTAAGTTTTTACCTTCAGTTTCCTCAATGGTAGGAGCCAGAACTTCTTCCGGATTAGAATTTGCAGTAGGCCCTAACCTTTCTATAGGAGGTATATCTATGGTCTGTGGAGCAGGATACAACTTTAAAGTTGGTAATCTGAATATGCCCGTTAATTTTGCTTTTGTTCCAGGAAGAAAAGCAACTAGAGAAATTGAAGGTATATGGGAAGATGTATATTATGACCCAGATGGAATCCCAAACAATGGAGATGAATACTTGGAACAGGGAGTTCACACTAGTGGACCATATGATGTAGACTACCATACTGGTAACAGGTTTTCTATTACGGTAGGATTTAACCTGAATAAATAAGAGTTAATACAAAATTGTTAAAAGGGGATTTTTATCCCCTTTTTTCGTTTCTTTGCAAAATGGAACATAAAGCAGGATTTGTAAATATTATCGGAAACCCAAATGTGGGAAAATCTACCTTAATGAATGTACTTATTGGAGAGAAACTTTCTATTATCACCAATAAAGCACAAACTACAAGACACAGAATTTTAGGAATACTGAATGAAGATGATTTTCAGATTGTTTTTTCTGATACTCCAGGTATAATACAACCTGCCTACAAACTACAAGAAAGTATGATGAATTTTGTACAAACTGCATTTCAGGATGCAGATGTACTTATTTACATGGTAGAGATAGGAGAAAAAGGATTGAAAGATGAAAAATTATTTGAGAAAATAAAAAATACAGATGTACCGGTTTTACTACTTTTAAACAAGATTGATTTGGTAGAACAAGAGGAAGTTTCCATTCAGATTGAATATTGGAAAGATAAAGTTCCGAATGCAGAAATATTACCTATTTCGGCTCTTAATAAATTTAATATTCAGGAAATAATTGACAGAATTTTAGAATTATTGCCAGTTTGCGAACCTTATTATGACAAAGATGCCATAACTGATAAACCTATCCGATTTTTTGTAGAAGAGAAAATTAGAGAGAAAATTTTAAAACACTATAAAAAAGAAATTCCATATTCAGTACAAATTGAAGTAGAAGAATTTTTTGAGGAAGAAACAATAATTAGAATTAGAGCAATAATTTATGTTTTAAGAGAAAGCCAAAGAGGAATTATTATCGGACATAAAGGACAAGGAATAAAACGAATAGGAACGGAAGCCAGAAGAGAGTTAGAAAGATTTTTAGGAAAGCAAATCTATTTAGAAACTCCAGTAAAGGTAAAGAAAAACTGGAGAAATGATGACAGACAATTAAAACAATTCGGATACGAATAAAATGAGTAATATAGTAGCTATAGTAGGAAGACCAAATGTTGGGAAATCAACTCTGTTTAACAGATTAACAGAAAGTAGACAAGCCATAACTCACGAACAATCTGGGGTAACCAGAGATAGACATTATGGTAAATCAGAATGGGGAGGTAAAGAATTTTCTATAATTGATACAGGAGGATATATTACCGGTTCTGATGATGTTTTTGAAGGAGAAATAAGAAAACAAGTAGAACTTGCCATTGATGAAGCAAATGTAATTCTGTTTGTTGTAGACGCAAGAGATGGAATCACAGAAATGGATTCTGAAGTTGTAAAACTACTAAGAAAAACTGCAAAAAGAGTTTTAGTTGTTGCAAATAAAACAGATAATACCAAACTTCTAAATGAAGCTGTAGAATTTTACAACCTAGGAATGGGAGAATATTTCCCTATTTCATCTATGAGTGGAAGTGGAACAGGTGATTTATTAGATGAATTAATTCTACATTTTGAAGATGATGAATTTGAGGAATTTGATCTTCCGAAATTTGCAATTATTGGAAGACCAAATGTGGGGAAATCTTCATTTATAAATGCACTAATTGGTAAAGAACAAAACATTGTTACTGACATTGCAGGTACAACTAGAGATTCTTTAAATACTAGATTTAATAAATTTGGCTTTGATTTTTATTTAGTAGATACTGCAGGTGTAAGGAAAAAGAAAAATGTACATGAAAATTTAGAGTTTTATTCTGTAATGCGTGCTGTCAGAGCAATAGAACATTCGGATGTTTGCATACTAATGATTGATGCTACTAGAGGATTTGAATCTCAAGACCAAAGGATTTTTCATATTGCCGACAAGAACAATAAAGGGATTGTTATATTAGTAAACAAGTGGGATGATATTGAAAAAGACACAGACACGACAGCTAAATTTGAAGAAAGAATTAGAAAACAAATTTCTCCTTTTACAGATATTCCTATTTTATTTATTTCAGTATTAGAAAAACAAAGATTATTAAAAGGTTTAGAAACTGCAATTGAAGTTTATAAGAATAGAGTTCAGAAAATTACTACTTCCGAACTTAATGAAACAATGCTGGAAATAATTGAAAGAAATCCACCTCCGGCAACCAAAGGAAAGTATATCCGTATTAAGTATTGTACTATGCTTCCTACCCCAACTCCTACTTTTGCATTTTTCGCTAATCTACCTCAATATATAAAAGAACCTTACAAAAGATTTTTGGAAAACAAGATTAGAGAAATATATGATTTTTCAGGAGTACCAATTACTATTTACTTCCGTCAGAAATAAAAAAAAGTCCACTTTTTAGGTGAACTTTTCTTTTTATATAGAACCTTAGTTACTCTATAATTAGTTTTTTAGTAAGGATGTCTTTATTTGTTTTCAAATTTAATAAGTAGGTCCCTTTTTCTAAATCAGAAAGATTAAGAGTTATAGAATTTGTAAATTCAAATCTTTTAACTTCTCTCCCATTTATATCTGATAATATAGCATTTACCTCTTCATTACTTTCTGATGTAATAGTTACATTATAAGTAGAAGGAATTGGGAATATATTGATATGACTAACCTCTATGTTATCTAATGAATTAATTGAAGTTGTTAGGAAAGTGGTTCCTGTTTCAGGGTTTCCAACTGAATCTAATATTACTTCAGCTAAAGCAAACTTTGTATTTATATTATTAGAAAACCACTGACATGATTTCTCAGTTTCCGGATTACCAAATGGTACTGGATACCAATCGGAATTTGCACCTCCATTAGTATCAATACAATAAACACTGATATCAGTAACTGTAGTTCTTTCAATCATAACTCTCAAAGCATCAAAACTACCCATTGGAATAGAAATAACACCTTCTCCATCAACATTAAATGATGTAGTCATCTCAAGTTTAATACTTAAAGAATCAGCAACATGTGCAGCACCAAATGTTAAAAGTGCAGCTGATAGACCTTGACTTGTTAATAATAAATCAACCATTGGTCCTCCAATTAAGGAATCTAACACAAGAATTGGCCCTTCTGTATAAGAAAAAGAATATGAAAGAGGTAAAGGAATAACAGTTAACGCTTGCTGATAAACAGAATCTCCAATACCGAGCATGCTTACTCCTGAAGTTGATTTATTACAATAAATAAAATCACCATCATCAATTATACAAAGATTTGCATTAGGATATAATTGATCAAATGGAGTTGTAGTTGGATCAACCACTTCCATGCTCCAACTATCCATACTTTGCAATGCTGAAAAATCCCAGGTTTGATTTTGACCGGCACTACCAATATTTACTATAGTAGACTCATCATCTGCTAAATAAATAATATCACCAACACCTAAAAGGTCTGCATCTGTTACAGTAATTTGAGAAATTCCTACGAAACTAATAGTAGAAAACAGTACGCTTAAAAAATAACTTTTTTTCATTTTTTTCATTTTATTCTTCTTCAATTATTTCTTCATCAGACTCTTCTTCAATTACTTCTTCTACAACTTCCTCAGATGTATCTGAAGAAGATTCTTGATCTAATCTAATTAAATTAGTACTAGCCTCATTCAATTTTATTAAATATTGAAATTCTAAAACATTTGGGTCCTCTAATATATAAATAGGTACACCCTCTATAGTATCACAAGTATAGTTATAATAATTTGAAATCCAATCATCAAATAATATTGGATGATGCGTTATTGATTCATAATCTAATATTTGATTCATTGTTATAATCTCAAGGCTCCATAATTCTTTTTGTTTTAGCTTATTTACAAACAAATAATTACCCCATTGTTTTAATACTAAAGAATCTGAATCAATTGGAACTGAATTAATATGAGTATTACTAATATTAATTATGTTTGTAGTATCTAAATCTGAAATAGAAAAAACTCCTTGAAACTTCTTTGGAACCATTGATAAATTATCTTCAAAAGTTGGTTGTGGAGATGTAAAATAAATATTCCCTTGGCAGGAAGTTAAAAGAATTGTTAATGTGTATAAAATAATTTTTTTCATGATTTTTGATTTTAGTTAATAATTAATTTTTGTTTTTCAACTTTATTTTTATCAGAAATCTCTACAATAAAAATCCCTATTCCAATTTTACTTTTGTTTATTGCTAATGAAGAAATTATCTTATCAGAATAAACTTCTTGGCCTAACGAATTATAGATTCTGACTATTTTCGGAGAAATAGCACTAATAGTTACAAAGGAATTTGCAGGATTTGGAAAGATAGAAATGTTATTTTTTACACCTGATATAGAAGTTGATCCATCAGCAATATGTAAATCATATTCATTTATAGGAAATGAAGGTATATCAAGTGCCATAGATGGGATAATTCCAGCAATAGATGGGATCTGTACATTCAGAGTCATATTTACAGGAATATCAAAATCACCAGCAACAGTAGGTGTTCCACTTAGTTGTATACATCCATCTGTTGCAGATGGATACTGACAGTTAGATATATCGCACTGATAACTAATTCCGGAAGGTAATCCTTGCACATCAAATGTAGCGTGATTTACATCTAAAGTCATAACAGTACTAATTCCTGCTAGATTCATTGCAGTAACAGCTGAACCAAATCCAGCAGCTTGCAATAATGGAGCTATATCCATTGTTGTATCTTCTAAAACTACTAAAGTTAGAGTCTGGTTATAATTTGAACCTAAGCTTCCATCAGCAATTCCTAGTGGCAATGGTAAATTAGGAATCTGAATTGCAGGTGGATAAACACCTGGTAGTCCTAAACTTGTATACATCCAATCTGGAGTACATTGAGAATATCCAAAAAAAGAAATTAATACAAATGAAAATAAAAGTAATCTTTTTTTCATATCAGTAAGTTTGAGTTATATAAGCAAACTTACAAAATTTATATTAAACATTTTTTTATTCAATAGAAGAATAAGCCGCACATGCCTGATATTGAGTAGAACAAGAGCTAAAAGATAAAATTGTAATTATTAACAAGCTTACTAATACCAAAATAAATAATCTTTCATTTTTCATAATTAAAAGTTTTAAAGGTTATAAAAGTTAAAACGAATAATAAGGAAATTAGTTACAAAAAAAAGAGTCCGAACATAATGTCCGGACTCTTTAATATTAAGAATTAACTAACTTCTTATTGAAGGATTAGTTTCTTATTAATTACTCCATTATCTGTAGTAATTTCTAAGAAGTAAACTCCTTTAGTATAAGTAGCTAAATCAACTTGTTTAGTGTATTCACCAACAAATTCAACTAAGTTTTCAGTGTAAACAACCTCACCGATAACATTGATGATTCTAACCTCAAGGTTTTGAACATCTTCAGATGTGAAGTTCACATTGAATATGTCTCTTGATGGGTTAGGATAAACATCTAAGTTATTGATAGCTGTACCACCTTCTACTCTGATTGATGTTGGCTGTGACCAAACTACTGGACCATCCCAAATTGGAGATCTGTAAGGACCACCAGCAGGATTACACCATGTTCTCCACATTACTCTGTACTCAACTCCGGCACTTAAACCGTTTTTGTTCTTACAAAGTGTTGGTGAGAAGACTCCAAATCCTCCAATATTAGAGAATGAAGAACCAGGAACATTTTCTCTGTACTTCAATCTTACGAAAGAGTAAGTAGAAACTGTATCCCAACAGAATGTAGCCTGAGATGCAGATGCAGTAGATACTGAAACGTTAGTCACGTTATCACACAGAGGTGCTGTTGTAAATGTACCTCCTGAATGCCAGTTTACATTAGTTCCATCTTGGTACCAGATCTTGAAGTCATACTCATACTGAGTAGAAGCTGTCAAGTTAAGTACTAATTTAGAAGTATTTAAACATGGAGCATTGTTTCCAACTGGAGCACCCATAGTCTTGTTAGAGTAA
>Ga0206679_10004174_pt1 | contig 10873 bp, 7 predicted proteins | sample M110012015metaG_FD_155464 | JGI IMG/M metagenome (GOLD analysis project Ga0206679, IMG submission 155464) | Ammonia-oxidizing marine archaeal communities from Monterey Bay, California, United States - M1 100m 12015 | ecosystem: Environmental > Aquatic > Marine > Intertidal zone | place: USA... | reverse complement strand
GAGCTAGAATCCGGAGCAGAAGAGATCACAGAGGATCTTAGCACAGAGGTCATAGCAGAAAACACTGAAACGAGAGGTGAGGAAACGTCAGCTGAAACAAATACCACTCGTTCCGAAGGAAGCACTGAAGAGGTGCCGTTAAATGAGCCAGAATCAGGAACAGAAGAGGTCACAGAGGAGCTTAGCACAGAGGCCATAGCAGAAAACACTGAAATAGAACCATCCTCACTTACTGATAATATACTTGAAGAGAATAGTAAATCAGTTGAATATTTAACCTCTTTGGTTCTAGAAGAAAATATGGGAAGTCAATCAACTGATAAATCAAATGAATTTGATGAAGCTTCTGATAATGAGGAAAATTTAAGGGAATACTTTCAAAAAGAGTTGGATATAGCAATAGCGAATGAAAAAATTGAAAATAAATATGTCAAAATTAAGCGTCAGTATTCAAGTGTAAAATTTGAAGGAAAAAGTAACATCGAAGCTCAATTAAGGGAACTTGATTTTAAAGAAAGAGATTTGAAAATGAAACTCGAAAAGACATCTTCACCTAGTGTTAAATTGCTTATTGCTAAACTAATAGATGCCAATGGAAGAAAGAAAGATTTATTGAAATTGGAGTTAGAGGAGCTAAATGTTTTAGCTCAGGAGGAGCTAAATATACAAGCTTTGCAAATCGAGGCCAAGAGAACGATAGACATTCAAAAGAGTAATTCATATTACAACTATGTCTTGGATCGAGATGAAATCGAAAAAGAGCATGAATTGTTGGAAGATTTAATTTTTGAAAACGAACGAATAATGCTCAATTTGGATGAATCATTACGGGAGAATATAAATACTACGACACTGTCCGCTGAGCAAAAAGTAAAAATCCAGAATTTGGCTGAAATTCAAGAAGCCATTTCTTATTTAAAGGAAAGTATTATTGAGCGAAAAGAAAAATTGGCTAAGGTAGAGGACTCCCAATCATTTGAATATTTATACAAGAGAAAGATAAACCCAGAGGTTTATGTAAGTAATGAGAATATTATAAATAATACTGTAAAAATAAATAAAGTCACCTCAGAAATTGGTCTAGAGCTCGAATCTACGAATGAAAAGATTGACAATGTTTTAACTGATTCAGAATCTTTTGAACGTTATTCGCAAAAAAGAGCTCTACTTAATTTGAAAATTGAAGAGCTTGGGCAAATAGAGAATGAAAGTTTTAGTGATTCTGAAAGTTCAATACCTGAGCCTCAAAAAGAAGCCGTTATTTATATAAATGAAAGGAAGAAAGAAAGAATTTCTAAAGATATCTTGTCATTGATGAATGAGATGAAATCAATTGACTCTTCCGCGGTTTATGAAGGGTATATCAACAATTCTATATCAAATAATAATTTGGCTTCTAACAGTAGAATAAATCAATCCATTCTTGAAGTGTACCAACCAGTTAATTCAGATAGAAATAGTTTTACTGTGCTTGAAAAAGAGATTGTTGATCAAAACAAAGAGACTTTGCCAATTTTTGAATCAAATCCATCTGGATTGAATTTTCGAGTTCAGGTAGGTGCATTTAGACGACCGGTTAGAGATGATGTTTATCGAGAATTCACTCCAGTTTCTGGACAGCAGCTAAGTAATGGACTAATAGTATATATGGCTGGATATTTTAACAACAGTAAGGATGCTATTAATGCTCAGAAATCAATTAGATCAATTGGTTATTCAGATGCATTTGTTGTTTCGTATTGTAATGATGAACGTTTGCCGTTTTGGAAAGGAAAGGATCATGAGAGAAATGGCACATGTTTGGCATCAAATAGAAATGAATTAATTGCCATAAATTCAGGAGAACCAGAGCTTTCAAATGATTCTGAGTCTTCTAATAACTCGGAGCTTTTGAATAATTCTTCAATAGCTGAGGTGAATAATAATGATGCAAATAATTTAAATGTCACAAACACTGCATCAGAAGAGTTTGTAAAACAAGTAATAAAGGAGCAGCATGGTACACAGGAAGTGAGTGGGGTTAAGGTAAGTGGATTATTTTATTCGGTTCAGGTTGGAGCCTTTAATCGAAAGATAAGATCAGGTGAGCTGGATCAGCTACAAGAATTAAATTATTATTTATCCTCTGGTTTATACAGGTATTCATCCGGAAAATTCACATCGATTGATAAAGCCCGGGAAAGACAAAAAGAGGTTGTTTCTCTTGGTATTTCTGATGCATTTATTGTAGCATTTTATAATGGTGAACGCATCTCAATTGGTAAATCTAGAAATCTATTAACTGAGAAAGGGGATGGCATTCTATATGAAGAAAACTCAAGAGATGTATCAAGAATCATTTCGCAAACCGATGAGGTGATAAAGGGCAGTAATATAAGGACAAGTAATACTAGTGGAGAACCTGTTATGACTCGAATTCAAATTCCAATAATAAATTCAGAAAAGGAACCCGAAAAGGATGAACTTGTTTTATATCAATTAAAATCGGATTCTTTTGATGAGGGAACAATTGAACGGCTTAATAGAATAGCAGTCTTTAATTATGATCAAGAAAATTCACTGATTAAATCTGTTGTTATTAAAAAAGATGAGATTACTCCTATAATGTCATTTTATATGAAAGGAATGGAAGAAAAGACATTTGAACCTGATGTGTTTATCGAATACAAGTTGGAAGTAGGTAATCAGATTTCTGGGAAATTGGCGAATTGGTTACTTCGATCCAACAAAACCTTTAGTTTCATTGTTTTAAATGGTGTGAATCATGTCGTATTCTATTTAAATAATGAATTGGAGCGAATGGATTTAAGAGACGAACTAGATGAATTATTAAAGTAAAGCTTATGAAATTTAATACTGAAACTAAAGAAAAACAACAATCTAAAAATCATATTGCCAATTCTTATTCTTTGGTTTTATATAATGACGACATAAATACGTTTGACCATGTCATCAATTGTTTGATTCGAATTTGTCAGCATGATGTTGTACAGGCCGAGCAATGTGCTTGGTTGGTTCATAATAAGGGGAAATGCAATGTAAAGAGTGGTAAACTCAGCAATCTTAGAAAGATGCAAAATTCATTAGTTCAAAATGGATTGTCTGCTCAAATCGAATAACTAGTTTTTGCCTTGTTGAATGTCATGAAAGGTTCTTTCAATTGTTTCATATACACCGTTTGGTGTTGGCCCTAAAGCAGGTAGGCCAACTATTTTTAAATCATCTTTAACGAGAATGTAGTAAGGAAAGGATCCAATATTTAAGGATTTCCATATTGGATGTCTATAGTTCAGTGCATAAACTTCCCATTTAATTCCGGAAATCACTCTTTCTGCAAAGACACTTAATTTTGTTCCTTGGTTTAGATAGATTGTTACGAAATCTATATGACTGTTATATTTTTCAAACAATCTTCTTAAAGCGGATATTTCAGATAAACCATTTGGATTTTCAGGATCAAAAAAATGAATATATAAATATCTATTAGGTGCAGGTTTTAGCTGTATTTCTTCATTCATTGACATTACAGGTAATGGGTCACCTTCAATAATGGTGTAAAATTGCTCAATCAAGTTTTCTGCAATAATGATATTTTGTGGATTACTGGAATTTATCCTAATCTGATTTGTAACAGAGATTAAATTATTCTTAGGAAGCCTATTGGCCTTATATTCTTGTTGTACGATTTTTAGTGCAATTAATTCTGCAAATTCTTGGCTTGGTACTAAGCTGTCAAATGAAATGGCTTTAACCATATTGTAGGCGTTATTATCATAAATAGATTGGATCAATGGGTCTCTTATGTATTTATTTAATTGAAATAAGTATTGATCATAAAAATCATTTAGATAACCCATATAAGCAGGGTTTTCGTGAAGGATTGCACTGTTTTTGATAAAGAAATCATATTTTGTCTGTTTTGAAGGAGCTCCAAAATAGTAGATGTTGTCCACTGTTTTCCCCATTGAATATCTCACATATTCTTTGAAGAAAATTGAAGTATCATTCGCATAAGCTTTTTGAACTTCCGCTTTGAATTTTAATACGCCATCAATAAACTTAACCGGTTCAACATCCTTTAATATGTATAGGTCCGCCATCTCATCATCCATCCATGCCTCAAATCCCAATATTTTATAATTTATATCAGTGCTATCTAGGTTGAAAAATAAAATTTCTGTTTCACTACCAGAAAAATAATTTATAACGTCTATAGATTCCTCAGGAAATTCAATATAATAGGTTGATTTATCCTGTATATATAAATGGGCATATGAATTTTTAATTCGAATCACGATTTTCCTTATATCAGGGTTTTCCAGCTCAATCATAAATTGGCCTCGCTCATTCACTGTAGTTGTGAATATAATTGATTCAGTATTTGTTATATAATCTTCTATTCCAAATACGTATACATACTGGTTGTTGGCATTTTGGATTGAGCCAAAGATCTTTGTATTTGACATTCCCGAAAGACTGCAAGAAAGAAAAAGGAAAAGCAATATCCGCATACTCTTTATTTTGCATAAATAATGCCACATTTTAAACGAGTATTTTTGGGTGTGTTACATACAAGGAAATATCACCATTGTTTTTATAAATTTCTCGTACAATAGACGAATTAATATGACTCGATTGCTCGTTAGTTAATATGAATACAGTATCCACATCAGACATTGAACGATTCATTTGTGCTATCGATTTTTCATACTCAAAATCGATGGTATTTCTTAATCCTCTGATAATATGAGAAGCAGAAATATTAGAACATAGGTCAACGGTTAACCCTTCATATGATTGAACAGAAATTCTTTGATTTCCTGAATAAATTTTCTCAATATGAGCTATTCTTTTTTCTAGGTCAAAAAGATATTTCTTTTCTGTATTTACTCCAATTCCAATAACGATTTCGTCGAATATGCTAAGACTTTGTAAAACAATAAATTCATGCCCTTTAGTGAAGGGGTCAAATGATCCTGGAAATAAACCAATTCTACTCATCTTTCCCAAAGTTAAAAAAACTAAAACAGACATTTCCAAACAAATGCGATTTTTGATAACCATTGTGAGTGCTTAGGTCCACTTTTTTGAAATGCTCAACAATTAATACTCCGTCAATTTTTAATGCATTAGCTGTTTTTACGGTCTCAATTAAATTTTCATAATCAGTATAATCAAATGGAGGATCTGCAAAAATAATATTGTAATTCTCGCTATTTTTATTCAAATACTTTATGGCATCAGATTTTATGATGTGATGGCAGTCATTGGAGAGATTTAATAATTTACTGGTTTTTTTCACGAATTGTACTGCAGAAAAGCTAGAATCTATTGAATATACGCTTTTAGCACCTCTTGAAATAAATTCATAAGATATATTTCCGGTCCCTGAAAAAAGATCAAGTATAAGCGTTTCCTCTATATCTATGGAATGCTCTAAAACGTTAAATAAACCCTCTTTTGCAAAATCAGTTGTAGGCCTTGAATGGAAACCTTTCAGTTCTTTAATTCTCCGACCCTTTAGGAATCCGCTGATGATTCTCACGAGATAAGATCTAAGAAATTTGTATTTGAATTGAAATGGTATTTATTGCTTTTTAGCGAGTCCATTTTACTTGTGATGTTTTTAATTTCAGTCAATTGTTTCTCACTCCCAAATATATTCACAGAGGGGTTTTTAACATTCAGTTTTTCTATGTGTCCAATTAAAAAATAAATAATATCATTCATTGAAGAATATTCAATACTGTTGTAGGAGTTAAGACTTTTGTTTTTGATCTTAATAATATCAAAAGTATCATTTTTAATTATGATGTGAATATCCTTGTTGCCATCTCTATCTAAGAGTGTTTTTTTTAGATGTAGGCAAGAGCGATTAAGAAGTGGAGTTTCATTAAAGTTACTTTTAAAAAAATCATAAAACCATTGCTTACAAGAATATATTAGTGTCGCATTTAGGACGCTTATTTTTTGTTCTTTAATTATTTTACCTGTTGGAATACTTGAATAATTTAGTTTGTAGAATTCCTCTCGTTTAGCTGGATTATATAATTCATTTGGTATTAACAATCCATCTCTTGAATCAGATACAATTGCCTTGATTTCCATTCCTTTATCAATGACATTGGATTGTATTAAATTCAAAAGGCGGCTTGAAACAAACTTGTTGAATGAATCAATCTGAAGTGGCTCAATAAGCTCTTGATTTGTTTTTCCATCGAAAAAAAAGATTTTCTTTTCGTCGTAAAAAAGGATCGCTTCAGACATATAATAAATTTTTTAAAAAAATAAAAAAGCAGAATTTATTAACCTTAAGCGGCAATGGAAATTATCTTACTTCTTCAATTGAATCTTTTGCTTGATGTCTTCGTCCTCCCAGCTACCAGAAAGGTTGAATTCTAATATGCTACCTAGAGACATGATTTCATCTGCTTTCGCACCTTCAATTTTCGCGATAGGAAGAATTCCTTCTAAGCGAAAATAACATACAGTATCTTCTCCTGCAGGTTTCATAATTGTATCCAAATTCCATTCTACCTTGTCATTAGTGAAAGGGATGTATCGCAATTTTTTAGCATCAAACTTACCATAATTGTTTTGTTCACGCTCTGTTAAATAACCTCTATTTTTTGTAAAAGTGGTCTCAATAAAGGATACCATAATGGTATCTCTTTTAAATGTTTTAAGCTCTGCAGGACAGATGTCTGATTTCGATAAATAATAAGCCTCGAGGTCGGTCATTTTATTGTCTATCGCTTGTCCTCTCTTATAAAGTCCAAACTGAATCAAATAATCTCGTTCCTCTTCATTTATTTTACGGTTAGGGACAGATCCTTTACGAACTATATCCGCAATACTGTCATTTTCAATGAAGCTAATTATGGTATTCCAATCTGATGCAAAAACATGGTATTTCTTTTCATATTCTTTTTGTGCTGATTGAACATCTTTTAAATTCTGAATGGCTAATCCTTTCATTAAAGCATAATCTGAATTGTGCTTAATGGAAGAGCCTACCGAGCCCCATGCAGAATAGAATGCATATCCAGCTAATACTAATGACACTCCTCCAATAATATTGGTGATTTTATTTGAAACGGATCCGGATACTGTTAAAAACAAAAATATGGAACAGATTAAAATAATAATAGAGGCTAAAATGAATTCAAATGGTTGATCTGTAACAAGGCTAACAATGATTAGCACTAAACCTAATGCACTGAATAAAAATGGTACAGAATACTTTTTGAGAAGCACTGAGAAGTTTTGCATAATATTTCTTGTTTTTTAGACAATTACAAATCTACAATATTTAATTTTATAGAAGTAAAAGGAAAAGTATTTTTTAATAAGCACAAGAAACTTTGAATGATTTCTCTTTTTTTGATTATGTCGAGTCTATCTCGAAATTTAATCTTTCAATAGATCAGGCTAAATCTGTAAAGTATTTTGAGTTGTTTTTACGTCCTTCTGAAAATAAAAAAATATTTATTCTTTCAGGATATGCGGGTACAGGAAAATCTAGTTTAACCTCTTTACTCAATAATGGAGTTAAAAAAATGGGTTTTAGTACGCGTTTATTGGCACCAACAGGTAGAGCTGCTAAAGTACTTGCAAGCTTTTGTGGTCAAAAAGCGCATACCATTCATAAGGAGATTTATTTTGGTGGGAGCCAGCTCGAAGAAATTAAAAGATTGACACCTGTAAAAAACACCCATAAGAATGCAATATTTTTTGTGGACGAAGCGTCTATGCTTTCCTCTTATTCAGATTCTCAAGAGGATGTTTTTACAGATCTTCTCAATTTTGTTTTTAGCTCAAAGGATTGCAAATTGGTGTTTATCGGGGATTCGGGACAGCTTCCTCCTGTGGGACAAGAACTTTCTCCAGCATTGCAAGGGGATACATTAAGGCATCTATTTCCAAATATGGAAATTCAGGAATGCCAGCTTAAAGAAACACACAGAACAAATGAATTTTCATCAATATTGAAAAATGCCACCGCTTTACGAAATTTAAAAGTGATACAACAACCACTAATTCATTATTTGGATAATAATACGAGGAAGCTTAAGGGCTACGAGGTTCATGAAGAGCTTCAAAATTCATATGAAAAGGTTGGAATTGAAAACACTATCGTATTGACATTATCAAATAAGCAGGCAAACCAATGGAATACGGGTATTAGAACAACACTGTTTTTTAGGGAAGAAGTAATTGAGAAAGGAGAGACACTTCTTATTATCAAAAACAATTATTTTTGGATCAATCCGGCTTCTCCTATGGGATTTCTTGCTAATGGAGAGGTAATATGCGTTGAACACATTATAAAGCAGGAAAAAATGTACAACCGAGATTTTATGCGAATAGAGGTTTCTTTTCCTACCTATCCCGACCTTGAAAGTAAAGAGATAATTGTTCTAATGGAAACACTTTCGATTGAAAGTGCTTCTTTGGGAAGAGATAAAATGAAGGCCTTGTTTTTTGAAATAGAAAAGGATTACATGCATATCGCTAACAAACAGATGCGGTATAGAGAAGTAATGAATAACTCCTATTTTAATGCCGTGCATGTGAAATATGGTTATGCCTCTACGGTTCATAAAGCTCAAGGGGGGCAATGGTCACACGTTTATATTGATGGGTCTTTTATTCCTCAAGCTATGAATGATAAATCATATTTAAGGTGGCTTTATACTGCCGTAACACGATCAAAGGAACGCTTGTGCCTCGTGAATTTTTCAGATGTGTTTTATTCAAAAGTTTCGGCTTAATCGAAAAGATTTTTTTGTTTACTAACTATGGTTGATTTGTTAATATATTATTCAGAATTATCCTCTTTATTCTTTGAAAACAATATTTTTGCGAGGTCGTTATGAAGTTTCTAAAAGAAAAAAGCTTTTCCTTATGGAGTAAGGTGCTGGCAGTAGCCCTGTTAAGTGTTACTATATTCTTAGGTTTTGAGATTAGAAATTTGCAATTTGATTATGATTTTGAGAAATTCTTTCCGGCAGAAGATAAGGATGCAGATTTCTTTTATCAGCATAGAGCGCAGTTTGAGTATGATAACAATTTTGTACTACTTGGAGTTGAAAATAAGAAAGGTGTTTTTCAGCCTGACTTTTTATTAGAATTAGATTCTTTAACCAAAACTTTAGAAAATGGTTTGCCTTATGTTGATGCTGTACGCTCCATTACGAATCAAGATGAGGTATTTTTGTATCAGGGTGGAGGAAGCTCCACAAAACCATATGTTAATTTTAATCAATGGTTGGATTCAACAACTACGATTGAAAAGCAAATAACGATAGATTCAACAAGGATATTTAATAGTAAAGAGCTTGTAAATACGCTCATTGCACGAGATGGTAAATCTGTATGTGTATTCATAAAGCATGAAAATGACTTGTCTCGAGAAAAGAGTGAAGAGCTAGTAAAAGTTATACGGTCTAAAATTGCTGAATTTTCATTTGACGCGACTCATTTGGCGGGAACTGCTGTTGGTCAGCAATATTATATTCAAAAGATGAATAAGGAATTACTCCTCTTTATGGGCTTAAGCGCTATTCTGGTGATTTTGTTTTTGTTTATTGCATTTAGGTCTGGTTGGGGAATTATTTTGCCTCAAGTAGTCATTTTGTCTTCTTTGCTATGGATCTTAGGAGGAATGGGCTTTTTCAATAGCCCTATGAACATTCTTTTAACAACCCTACCTTCAATTATGTTTGTGGTGGCGATGTCAGATGTGATTCATCTAGTTTCTCGATACATGGATGCACTTAGGGAGGAATTGACAAAATTTGAGGCCATAAAGACGACCATAAAAGAGGTTGGTTTTTCTACTTTTTTAACCTCGGTGACCACCTCAGTAGGTTTTTTCTCTCTGTACTTTATTAATGTACAGCCCGTAAAAATGTTTGGATTAATTATAGGTATTGGTGTGCTTTTGGCATTTTTTCTTTCCATATTGATGTTACCCATTTTGTTTTATTATTTCCCTTCTCCGAAAATCATCACAAAAGAAAAACAGTCATTATGGTTTAGATTACTTCCTGGTTTTTTCGAATGGGTGGTTGGAAATAAGAAAACGGTGTGGAGTGTTTCGTTTGTTTTTATTGCATTGGCGATCTATGGAATGTCCCTATTAGAGTCTGATAATTTGATTATGGATGACATCAAAGATTCAGATCCGGTGAAAAAAGATTTTGGTTATTTTGAAGAACATTACGGAGGTTATCGTCCTTTTGAGCTTGCTATTAATGTTTCTGATACCGCATTGAATGTTTGGGACCCGATTGTTTTAAAGGAAATTGAGGAGGTAGAAACTTACTTGGAGGACACCTTCGGGATGGAACTTAAGATATCTTTAGTTCAATCGATTAAGGTCTTGAACCGTTCTTCACACCTTGGGAATAAAAAGTATTTTAAACTTCCCAAGAAGAAGCGCGATATTAAAAGATATAGAAGATTTTTAAAAATGACTAATCAAGGAAAGCTTTTAAAACTCTTTCTTGATTCAACGGAAAAAGTTACAAGAATACAAGGAACCATACCAGACAAAGGAAATAATTATGTTACTGCTAGGACCAATAGGTTTTTAGATTATGTGGATAAACGGAATTTTAGTTCTATCGACATACGTGTCACCGGTTCTGCTTATTTATTGGACAAGAATATTCGATACCTTTCGAATAGTCTCATATATGGATTACTTCTTTCCATAGGAGTTGTTTCAATAATAATGGGTTTTGTTTTTAAATCCATTCGTATGGTAATTATAAGTATTATCCCAAATACTATTCCACTTATTTTTATTGCTGCGGTAATGGGGTATTTAGGTATTGAAGTAAAAACGAGTACCTCAATTATTTTC
>Ga0206679_10004172_pt1 | contig 10874 bp, 8 predicted proteins | sample M110012015metaG_FD_155464 | JGI IMG/M metagenome (GOLD analysis project Ga0206679, IMG submission 155464) | Ammonia-oxidizing marine archaeal communities from Monterey Bay, California, United States - M1 100m 12015 | ecosystem: Environmental > Aquatic > Marine > Intertidal zone | place: USA... | reverse complement strand
ACCAGAAAACCCTTGGCACCAAAGAATCCAGATCCCAGCCAAAGCAACGGCAAGACCAAGAACGCCCCGAGGATCTCGGGCAGCAACATATCTCCAAGGCGTCGACCGCTCTCCCCCTCAAGAGCCCGGTGAACCGTTGGCACCAGCGCCCCCAAGGGCAGCAGGGGTGAGGCCAACATAACGCCCCCCAAGAGTCCCCCGAGCCCATCTGAGTTCCAGCGGTAAAGTTCCTCGACCCCAACATGAAAGCTCGGCCAAAACCAAAGGCCGTGGGTCAGCAGAGCGAGCAGCAAACAAACCAGGGGCCCACTTTTTCCACTGGGCAACCAGCGGGGCAAGAGCCAAGCCCCCAGGGCCAGCGCCCCCAACGCGCCACCCAAAGCATGCCCCGTTGCGGCGTGCATGGATCCCAAGTCCAAGGCTCCCAAGCGCAACAGAACGCTTTCCGAAAGGGCGGTGAAGAGAGTCGCCAGCACCACGATGCCTGCGGCCCCCCGACTCGAAAGAGCAGCGCCGCGAGACTGTTCGGTTTCGAGTTCCCCAGCCCCTTGGGATGGCCTGGTTTTTTCCGCCACCCCTGGCAGTGCAATCCGATAGGAGGCAATTCCCGCCACGATTGCGGCCAACAGACCCGCTGAACCGAGCCCCCAAACCCCAAATCTCCCCGCCGCCCACTCCCCCAAGAGGACCAAGCCGAGAACCGCGCCGAGCAAGTTCAATGCCCAAAGCTGCTGGATTCCATGGGGCCCGCACCGGCGCGCTAAAAGAGGCAGGAACATGCCCTGACAAAAGCCCGCAAGGAACAAGCACGCAAGACTCAGCCAAGCTCCGCGCCCAACGCTCCAACCCAAAAGGCCTGTACTACCTGCAGCTGCAAGGCCCACGAGCAACATGTTTCCCGGCACCGCCAGGCGCCCCGCGCGCCAAGCCCCAAGGGCCCAACTGGCCAAGTAAAGGGCGAGCCCCGTGGCAGCGCCGAGCCCTGCGCCCAGGGACAAGTCCAAAGCCGACAGTCCAAGACGCTGGGTCATCATGCCAGAGGCCCCGGCCAGGAACGCCGAGGTTCCCAGAGCCAAAGAAGAGCCCCGCCGGGCCATGTGGGATTCCATCAGGAAGTGTGCGCGGCGGAGGTCAAAAGCGTGAAGGCCTCCTCTTGGTCCTTGGAGGCCACCAGTCGCGCGAGCAACTCTTGGTCTCCAAAGGTCCTGGCGACCTCGGCCATGGTGCGGATGTGTAGCATCTTCTCTTCCCGCGGGATAATCAACAGGACGGCGACTTTGGTCGGCAGCCCGTCCACCGCATCGAAGTCCAGGTCCGCATCCGGGGACACAAGTCCCACGGCGGCGACCACGTGATCCACCGCATCCACGGCGGCATGGGGAATCGCTATGCCATCTTCCATACCCGTGGACATGGAGTGCTCACGGTCGAGCACCGCTTGCAAAACTTCGGCCTCGGCATCTTTGGGTAGATGCCCCTGGGCCACAACCGCCTCGAGCAAGATTCGAATCCCGTTCCACTTGTCTCCCGGGTTAAAACCCAGCAGCAGGTCCTTTGGGGTCAAAATATCAGAAAGGTGCATGAGAAATGTGTTGGTGCGATCGCAGGAAGGAGGCACGCGGAACTCTGGACCCTTGGGTGCTCCCTTTGGGCCCATATCCTAACCCAGTCGCGCCAGGTGAGAACACCCCCGGAGGGGAACCTAGCTCCCCACCGGACAGGAGCCCCGTTTGCCTGGAGAGGGCCTCCCCCTGGCAAAAAGGGCGCCCCAGACCCTCAGGAGTCCTCTTCCGTTCGCTTGGCCTTCAATAGTTTGCCCGCCGCAATGGCCAGGAATGCGATGCCCCCCGAGAACAGAGCGCCCATTTTGGCCTGGCCCTCAAGGTCGATGCCCGCGATTTGGGTCTTGCCATAGGCCGCACCCGCTACGAAGAGCGCCACGGTCAATCCCAGGCCGGCGATCATGCCCGCCAGGAAGAGATCCTTCATGGCCATACCCGTGGGAAGCGGGAACCCAAGAGCCTTAGCAAGCACGCCGAAGCCCACAATGCCAACGGTCTTACCCACCAACAGGCTGGCGAAAATAACCCAGGTCATGAGGCCGAGGGAGCCGAATGCAACCCCCGCGTTGCCCATGGCAAAGAAGAACAGCCCAAAGTCCACGAAAAGTTTGGTCTGGTGCTCGTAGTTTTCCAGGGTCGAGTGCTGCATCCCCAGGTCCTCGGCGGTTTTCTCGCCCATCACGTCCACTTCGTCCTCCGAGGTGAACATGCCCGTGTCTCGCCTGGGTGCGGGCAAGAACGGCACGATGGGCACGAGGGCCAGGGCCGCATGCAGGTGCGCCATCATCAGGCCACACCAACTCAGGCCCCCCGCCAGGAAAATGTAGGGCCACCAGGCGCGCACGGAAGAACGGCGCAGGGCGTAGGCCAAGGCCATGCCGGCCACCACCAGTCCCAGGAACTCGGGGCGCGCGGGGGCCGCCGGATCTCCGTAGAAGATCGCAATGATTCCCAGGCCGATCGCGTCATCTGCCACCGCAAGCAGCAACAGGAAGTTGATCGCCGGATGTCCCGCCCCGAACACCGTGCGGGCCACCAGCCATGCCAGGGCAATGTCCGTGGCCGTGGGAATGCCCCAGCCCCTGAGGTACTCGCCCCAATCGCCGGATTTCGCGCCAAAGCCCTCCGGCCCAATGGCCGTCATCGCCAGGAAGAAAAATCCCACCGGCCCAACCACTCCACCAAGGGTGGCGATCAGGGGATTGACTGCTTTCCTCGGAGGGTTGAGAGAACCGCCGGGCAGGCAGGCCTCGGTGATCTCCTTCGCGGCGATGCCAAAGAAGAAGACCATGAACACATCGTTAATGAAGAAGTGCAAATTCAGATGTTTGCCGAAGACCGTCATATGGCCGGGCAGCTCCCAGACCGCGGGGCCCTCCCCGTGCCCCGTGCCAAACCAGTAGTGGTACCAATCCGGTGCTAGGTTGGCGGCGAAGAGGGCGCCAATGACTCCCACGATCAAGGGAATCGAGAATTCTTGGAGGTAACTGACGAAACCGCGTTTTGAGGAACTCATGGATTTGGGTCTTGGGGTCAACCGGCAAAGGAAACCAGACAAGCGTATTTCGGGGTCACGCCATATTCTGGGCGAAGAGAATGCCCCGCACGGAGGGCCCCTGCAAGCCCTAGATCCGGGGTCATGGGCACAATTTCGGTGAGCGAGGGCTGATTTGCAAGGGCTGGCCCGTCGGTTCCCCCCGGAGATGCCCTCCCGGGGAGACCTCTCTTGACCCCGGTTCTCAGGATGAGGGGAAGACTTTGAGGCCTGAAGCGTCTCAAGGCCCGGAAGGGATCCCGCCCGGGCGTTGACTCGCCCCCACTGGGCCCTCAGAATGCCGCCCGGAGCTCCCATGGCCCCGGGACAGACTTCAAGTCCACGACTCACACCTGCAAAGCCCAAGCGCCAATCGACCTGATGCTCGACGCCTTCCTACCCCTCATCCTGGCCTTGACCCCTGCGGTCAGCCCCCTCCCCTCCGCCCCGGCCCCCCTTCCTACGATCCAGGACGCGGTGCCTCCAATCCAAGCGGACGGGGATAACTTCATCATCAACTTCCCAGAAGGTGAACGTCCCACGGATGGCATGAACCTCGGGCAGTTTGTCCGGGCCTGCCAGTTGGTGACCAACATCAACTTCACCTACGACGATCAGACCAAGCAGTTGCTCAGCGCCAAGCCGATCACCTTGCTGGGCACCAAGGTCGTACCGAAGGACGATTTCTACTCCTTCTTCCAGATCATCCTTTTCATCAATGACTTTGTGACCACCAAGGTGGGAGAAGGTCCTTTGGCGGTGATCCAAATCGAAGCACTGGCTGGCGCGGGTGGACGCGCGGGCACGCCCCGGGCTGACGGTATTTTGGTAGAAGAAGAAGATCTGTCCGATTACGCCGCCCAACCGGCCACGCGCATCACCACGGTGATCAGCTTGCCCAACACGGACGTGCGCAACTTGACCAACACCCTGCGGACACTTTTCGCCGGAGACGCCAACGGTTCCATGTTGCCTGCGGGTAACAGTAACTCGGTGGTCATCATCGGCTTTGGATCCACTGTGGTAGCCATGGCGCGCATGTTGCGCATCGTGGACGAAGCCGCCTTGGTCGAGGATGAGCAACCTGTCTTTGAGGTGATTCAATTGGAATACGCAGCGGCGGATGAAATCGCCTCCCTGGTAGAGGAGCTGTTGGAAGCAAGCCAGCGCGCCTCCGGTGCCCCCCGCGCCCAGCAGGGCGCAACCACCCGCGTCGCCGGTGCAGGTGGCGAAGCAAAAATCCTCGTGGACCCGCGCACCAACCGTTTGATGGTCATGGCCATGCCCGAGGAAATGCCCCAGATCAAAGAACTGGTAGCCAAGCTCGACGTGGACATTGTGGAACGCGCTGCTGCCTACCACATCTACCCCTTGGAGAATGTCAAAGCCGAAGAGCTGGCCGAAACCCTCAACGAGTTCCTGCAGGACGCAGGCCGGGTGGAGCAGGGCCAGAGCCAAAACGTACAAGGCCAACGGGGCGGCGCCAGCGGCGGCCAAAGCACCGAGTTCGTGGTGGTTCCAGATGCGGAGACCAACTCCCTCCTGATCGCCGCCAGCCGGACCCGGTACGAGGAATTGATTTCCTTGATTCGGCGCCTCGACCGGCGCCAACCCCAGGTGCTCATCGAAACAGCCCTGATCGAGCTGACTGGCCGAGACTTCCTGGACATAGGCGTTGAGCTGGGCCTTGCAGACCTTCCGGGGGGTACCGGAGCCGGTGGCTTTGGCGTGACCAACTTTGGACTCTCAGCCTTCGAAGACCTGGACGGGGATGGCATCGCTGACAGCCGCGTGCCCAACAATGGGTTCGGCATCACCGCAGGCATCCTGGACGGAGATCAATTCAGCTTGCCCTTCCTGGTGGCATTGATCGAAGAGCAGGACAACTCCAATGTGCTCTCGGTTCCTAGTGTTCTGGTGAACAACAACGGCAGTGCGCGGGTCGAAGCCCTCGAACGCCAGCCCACCACCACTGTCACCGCAACTGGCACAGTCGGCTCCACCTCTGAGAACTTCGCCGGTTACCAGGATGCGGGCATCACCATGGAGATCTCCCCCTCCATCAGTGCCAGCCGCTACCTGCGCCTGGACCTGTTCCTTTCTATCTCGACCTTCCAAGGGTCATTCTCCGGTCCGATCCCTCCGCCCCAGGTGGAACGCAAGATCGACACCACAGTCAACATCCCCGATGGGGACACCATGGTCATCGGCGGTATCGTGATCGACAACCGCTCGGACAACCGAGACCAAATCCCCTTCCTGGGCGACCTACCCATTATCGGCCGCCTGTTCCGGCGGGACGCCACCACGGAGAACCGCACGGCGCTCTACTTCTTCGTGACGCCCCACATCCTGCACGATGCGGACTTCGCCGACCTGGCGGAGATCAGTTACAACAAGAAGATGGAAGCAGCCGACACCATTGGCCTTGATCGCATGCGAATGATCCAACCTGGATTTGGTCAGCAGGCCGAGGAAAGCGGCGTGGGCCTAGATGGCTTTGATTTGCCCCTTTACCAACGCCCCACTTCCGGCCAGGAAGTGGACGCAGAGGAAATCGGCATGAACCCCGGCCAAGTTCTGGAGGCCATTGAGTCCTCCAAGACCAAGGACAGCACCGACGCCTAAGCGTCCCCTCCATCATGGCCAGCATTTCCGACATGCTCATCGACGCGGGACTCACCCGCGATCGCCTCGAAGAGTGCCGACAGTTATCGGCACGCAGCGGGGAATCCCTCGACCGTAGCATCCTGCAGCGCGAGTACCTCGACGAGGCGACCCTGTTGCAGATCTATGCCAAGCTGCTCGGGTTTGAGTTCCGCAAGAGCCTGGAGGGCACCAAGGTGCCCACCAGCTTTGTGGACAACGTGCCCGTGCACTTTGCCCGCAACTACAACTTGGTCGCGCTGGAGGAATCCGAGAACGGGACAATCAAGGTGGCCACTTGCCAGCCCCTCGCTCCCAACCCCATGGACGACCTCGCTGCCCTCTTGGGCGTCGAAGTGGATGCAGTGATTGCCCCCCGGCTGGAAATCACCGCCTTGATCGCGCGGGCCTACCGCCACAAAGCTGACGGGGTGGACGAAGCCCTCGACGCGGTCTCCGATGACGCAGACATTGGCAGCATGGCCGCCGAGATCGACGAAGCCGAGGACGTCCTCGACGTTTCGAACAAAGCTCCGGTCATCAAGCTGGTCAACACGATCCTCTTCCAGGCCCTCAAGCTGCGCGCTTCAGACGTGCACTATCAGCCCTATGCGGATCGCATGCAGGTGCGCTTCCGGATTGACGGCATCCTCTACGACATGGACTCGATCCCCCGTCGGGTGCAAGACGCGATCATTAGTCGTGTCAAGGTCATGGCCAAGATGGACATCGCCGAACGACGTCTCCCCCAGGATGGGCGGGCCACGATCAAGATCGGTGACGGGGAAGTCGACGTCCGCGTGAGCTCAATCCCCACCACCGACGGTGAACGCATCGTGATGCGACTGCTGGACAAGACCGCCAAGCTCTATCGCTTGCACGAGATCGGTCTCGCCCAACACAACATCGATATGCTCGAGCATTACCTCGGCTACAACCACGGAATCATCCTGGTCACTGGGCCCACAGGCTCTGGCAAGACAACGACGCTGTATGCGTCCATGTCCGAGATCGACACCACCAAGAAGAACGTATTGACCATCGAAGATCCGGTGGAATATGCCCTGGCTGGCGTTTCCCAGGTGCAAGTCAATTCCAAGAAGGGACTAACCTTCGCCACGGGGCTACGCTCATTCTTGCGACAGGATCCTGACGTAATGATGGTCGGCGAGATCCGTGACTTGGAAACCGCCGAGGTCGCAATTCGCGCCGCCTTGACCGGTCACCTCGTGTTCTCGACGGTTCACACCAACGATGCCCCCTCCACGATCACACGGATGATCGACCAGGGGGTCGAACCCTACCTGGTCGCTTCCTCCATTGTCTTGATCATCGCCCAGCGCTTGGTGCGTACGGTATGCACCCACTGCGCGGTGACCGAACCCTGCAGCGCTGAATGGGCGGCCAAGCTCAAGGAAGTCGGACTTTCCCCTGACGCTGTGGATCACAAGATGACCTACGGCCCAGGCTGCGATGAGTGCTTCCAATCGGGCTATGCGGGCCGGACTGCTATCTATGAGTTCTTGCCCGTGTCCGAGGACCTGCGCACCCAGATCATGGAGGGCGGCAATGCAACGGACATCAAACGCGCCGCAGTCAAGCGCGGCTTGATTACCCTACGCGAAGACGGACGAATTAAAATCACAGAGGGCCTGACCACTCCTGACGAAGTCCTACGCGTGACCCAATTGGACATGGACTAAAACCCGCTGCGCCCCTCGAATTCCCCCATGCCCATTTACGAATACATCGCCTTTGCCAATGGAGGAGTCACCTCCAAGGGCATCGTGGATGCGGACTCCGAGCGAGACGCAAGGCAGAAACTGCGCAAGAAGGAACTCTTGGTCACGAAACTGACCGAAACCCGCGGGGGCAAAAGCCGCAAGAAAGGATCCAAGGAGACAATCGGCATATTCACGCGCATCTTGGAAGCGCGCTCCGCCGCCCAGGGCCCTGGCACCCGAGAGACCGAGTTGGTTTTGGGCATGACCCGCCAGATGGCAACCCTCTTGGGCTCCGGCATCCCCCTCACCGAGTCGATCTCCGCCCTCGTGGAGCAGTCCGAGCACAAACGCATGGAAACCATGCTGCGCCAAATCCGCGAGAGCATCCAAGAGGGCACCAGCATGGCCGACGCCCTGACACAGCACCCGGGCTGGTTCACTGAAATGTACATCAACATGGTTTCCGCAGGTCAGGCTGCTGGCAACTTGGACATCGTGCTCTCGAGACTTGCCGACTACATGCAAGCTCAGCGAGCCATGCGCCGCAAAATCGTCGGCGCCTTGACCTATCCCGCCATGATGATCGTGATCGGCATCATTGTGGTCACCATTCTGATGGCCAAGGTGGTGCCGGAAATCACGGCCATGCTGATTGAGCAGGGCAAGGTCCTGCCACCTGCCACAAGGGTACTGATCACGATCAGCAGCGTGGTTCAGAACTGGTGGTGGGCTATCATTGGCGGCCTTGGCGCGATCTCCTTCTGCGTAGAGCGCATCTATCGCACCAGCGACTCGGGGCAGCTTTGGATCGACCGCACACTACTGCGGGTACCCGTGCTAGGAGAGCTCCTACGCAAGGCGGCTGTGGGACGCTTCACGCGCACCCTCTCAACCCTCTTGCAGTCGGGCGTGCCCGTCATCCAGTCCCTCGCAATTACCCAAAAAGTTGTGGGCAACCGGGTGATCAGCGACGCCACGGCCCACATTTCCCAACGAGTCATCGAGGGAGCCGACATCTCTGGCCCCCTCAAGCAGTCCGGCGCCTTCCCTTCCGTCGTGGGCTACATGGTTGCTGTGGGCGAACAGTCCGGCGACCTCGAACAGATGCTCGACCGCATCGCCATTGCCTTTGACGAGGAAATCGATGTGGTTACGGAACGGCTCACAGCCCTCTTGGAGCCGATCATGATCGTACTTCTCGCCGGCGTTGTAGGCTTCATCGTCTACGCCATTGTCCAGCCGATCCTAGAGATCGGCCAAATCTAACCCGCGGGAAACACCCGCCCACCACCCATGAAAATCCAAAACATCCGCAGCGCCCCTAAGGGCAACGCCGGCTTCTCCATCGCCGAACTGATGGTGGTTATTTTGATCATCGGCCTGCTATCGACTGTAGTGGTGCCCAAGGTCCTTGACCGGCTCTCCGACGCCAAGACTGGCAAGGCCAAAGCAGACCTGCCCGCCATCGCCCAAGCCCTCGACCAGTACATGATCAGCAACGGCCGCTTCCCCGACTCCATTGAGGACTTGGTCAGGCCCGACGACAACGGCCGCCAGTTTCTCAACCAGAAGACGGTGCCTAAGGACCCCTGGGGCGTCGAGTACGAGTACCTCGCCCCCTCCGGCGGTAGCAACGAGTACGAGTTGCGCACCCTCGGCCGAGACGGGCAGCCGGGCGGCGAAGGCGAAGACCGAGACCTCACCTACGCCATGATCCGCGACCAAGAGATCTAGGCATTGGCTCCGTCCTTTGAAAGTCAAACTCCATAGCCTCAGTTCACGATCCGGCTTCACCATTTTGGAGCTGGGAATCGTGCTCGTGATTATGGCCATGGTCACCTATACGGTGTCGGTCTCCTTTGATGCGTTCGTGCCCCGCGAGCGAATCAACACGTCGGTCCGCGACTTAGCCGATGTTCTGCGCCAGGCCCGTTCGGAATCGGTCGCCCGCAACTCGGAGTACTTCGTCGAGTACGACATGGTGGAGCATCGCTACCGCATGATCACACCCCTCTCCCTGGACGGCCAGCCCTGGATTGAGGGAGTGGACCCCGAGGAATTCCGCCGAGCCACCAATTGGGAGCACCTGCGCCAAGGAGTGGTTTTTGATTCCGTGACTCTGGCTGGCACGATCTACACCGAAGAATTAGTGCGTGTGCGATTTGACCCCCTCGGCTCCGCATCAGACCATATCGTTCAGATTTCCCAACCGCTGTACGAGATATCCTTCACACTGGAAGTTCTGCCCCTCACGGGCTTGATCCGCTTCCACGAAGGGATCTATGAACGCGACTACCCCACGGACCTGGATTTCAATTGAAGCTCTCCCGCCCCCTGACTGCCCAATTATCCCGCGCGGGGTTCACCCTTGTCGAAGCCGCCATCACGATCGCTATCGTGGGCATCACCTTGGCCGCTTCCGTTCAAGCACTGCACGGTGCCACCCAAACCGCCGCACATACCCAACGCCTGAAGATTGCGCGCGAATTGAGCTTGGAAATGCTCGGTGAAATCGCATCCGGCCTCTGGGCAGAGGACCTGGAAACCCTACGTTACGGGACCTTTGCCAGCAAGGACCGCCCCATGTACTCCTACGAGTTGGCCTTGGGCGACGAACCCTTAGAGCCCGCCCGCATGGGCGACGATCCCAGCGACTTAAACCCCCAGCGCTTCGATAACTGGAAGTTCAACCGCGAGCGCGAGCTGGACGATAACCCGGACTTGGCCGACGAGGAGAGCGAAGAGCCCTTCGAAAAGATCCGTATCCGGGTCTCATTCCCAATCCTGCCGGGCCTGGAGCAGATGGACAACTTCGTGGAGTTCGAACGCTGGTATGCCTGGGGTCAGGTCTACTTGACTGAGGACGAAGAGAACATCGAGGACGCCGCCTTGCCTGGTGACACACAAGACCCCAATGCCGGTGGCGGTGGCGGTGGCGGTGGCGGTGCCGCCTCACCCCAAGGAGATCGCAAGTGAGTTTCAACCTCCAAGACCGCCGGGGCTTCACCATGATTGAAGTCCTGGTCGCACTGCTGATTATGGCGCTGATGCTCACCAGCATCACGCGCATGTTAACCACCGTACGCACCACCCGCGATCACATCCACAACACGCAAGAGACCATGCTCGCGGGACCGGCAATCGTCGACCTCATCGAGCGCGACTTGCTAGGCTTGAGCATTCTCGACCGCCCCCACCATCAGCTGCTCAGCATTCGTAACCGGGTCGAATTGGGCTTGGATGCGGACCGCATTGATTTCGTAACCACCACCGACGGAAAGGAGTGGGAGGTTTTTGACCAACGCCCTGTACGAGCGGACATGAACGAAGTGGGCTATGTGGCCCGACCGAATCCCGAGTACGATGAGTTCCTTGAGCTCTTCCGCCGAGAAGACCTGGGCATCGACA
>Ga0206679_10004170_pt1 | contig 10876 bp, 5 predicted proteins | sample M110012015metaG_FD_155464 | JGI IMG/M metagenome (GOLD analysis project Ga0206679, IMG submission 155464) | Ammonia-oxidizing marine archaeal communities from Monterey Bay, California, United States - M1 100m 12015 | ecosystem: Environmental > Aquatic > Marine > Intertidal zone | place: USA... | reverse complement strand
TAGACATTAATAACTTTGTCAAGAAGTTCTTGAATGAAAATAATGAAATGTCAGATGCCCAAGGTTACCATAAATCACTTTATACAGCAATGAATGCTGATGCTATCGCTAAACACTTTTACGAACAAGGTCAGGCTGATGCTATGAAAAATAGTGTTGAAAATGCTAAGAACATAGATATGAGCCCTAGACAATCACATGGTACTGTAAGTGCTGGTGGTATAACTGTAAAAGCTTTAGGAGACAACTCTGCTGATTTCAAATTTAAAATTAACAAAAATAAAAATTAAAAATTTAAAATTATGGCAATTACAAATGGTCCATTGTTGAACAGCGTTCCTGCTGCAGTACAGCAAACGTTATCAACAAACTATTTAGACCTAAACGGCTCTGCTGGGTGGGGACAACAATATTTACCAGATCTTATGGAGAAAGAAGCTGAAGTTTTCGGACCGAGAACTATTTCAGGATTTCTTTCAAAAGTAGGAGCTGAAGAATCTATGACTGCTGATCAAGTTATTTGGTCAGAACAAGGTAGATTACATTTATCTTACAAAGCTAAGGTTGAATCAACAACAACAATAATGCTACAATCTGACATCGACGAGAGCAACTACGCTGTTGGAGGTCTTGGAACTGATCATGGTGTTAGAGTGAATGACACTATTATTATATCAGACGCTAATCAATTAGTAAAAGCAATAGTTACAGTTGTAGCGGCTTCTGGATTAATTACAGTTGCTCCTTATGGTGATGAAACTATAGTTGATACAGACACTAACAAGGGTACTACTGTTTTAGTTTACGGTTCTGAATACGGAAAAGGTCAGAGTTACAACCCTGCAACAGGTTATTCTGCTGCTGGTACTGAATCAAGAGGTGCTAATGAACCTTCTTTCAAAACTTACTCTAACAAACCAATTATCTTAAAAGATTACTACGAAGTATCAGGTTCTGATGCATCTAGAATTGGTTGGGTTGAGGTTGCTGCTGAAGAGGGTCAATCAGGTTACTTATGGTACTTAAAGGCTGAAGCTGACACAAGAGCTCGTTTTAACGATTACTTGGAGATGTCTATGCTTGAGGGTGTTTTAGGTGATGATGATACTACAGCTACTAACGTTGATACGATGCTTGGAGCATCTACTGGTTCTACAGTTGGTACAGAAGGTTTGTTCGCTGCTATTGAGTCAAGAGGTAATTTAACTTCTGGAATCACTGGTGTTAATGCTGCAACTGATTTAGCTGAATTTGATGCTATCTTAGCTGAGTTTGACAAGCAAGGTGCAATTGAGGAAAACATGATGTTCGTAAACAGAGCTACTTCGCTAGCAATGGATGACATGTTAGCTTCTATGAATTCTTACGGAGCTGGAGGTACTTCTTACGGAGTATTCGACAACGAGGAAGATATGGCATTAAACTTAGGTTTCTCTGGTTTCAGAAGAGGTTCTTATGACTTCTACAAGTCTGACTTCAGGTACTTGAATGATTTAGCAACAAGAGGTGGTATCAACGCTGCTTCAGCTGCTAACGCGATCAGAGGGGTTATTATCCCAGCTGGTACTTCTACTGTTTATGACCAACAATTAGGGAAGAATCTTAAGAGACCTTTCTTACATGTTCGTTATAGAGCTTCACAAACTGACAACAGAAAAATGAAAACTTGGACTACTGGTTCGGTTGGAGCTTCTACATCTGCTTTAGATGCAATGCAAGTTCACATGTTATCTGAAAGATGTTTAGTTACACAAGGTGCTAACAATTTCATGTTAATGAAGTAAGCACAATTATTTTAAAAGAACCGAGGTTTCGGCCTCGGTCCTTTTATTTTTATTAATTTTATTATATATTATATTATGGCAAAGAAAAAAACAAAGAAGGTTGAGGTAGAACCTCAAATTGAAACAATGCAAGAAGTAGTTACAGAATTTTTTGAAGAAACATTTGAAGAACCTGTGATTGAAGAACCAAAAGCAAGAGAAAGATTAAAACCTACAAATGAGTGGGAAATTAAAGATAGGATGTATTTTTTGAAAGGTGGTAAAAAACCCTTATCTAGATCGATTAAAGCTACAAGCATATATTATTTTGACAAAGAAAAGGGTTATGAAAGAGAACTAAAATACTGTTCTAACCAAAGAACCCCTTTCGTCGATGAAATGAAAGGTGATCAAAGATTGGAACATATTGTTTTTAGGTCTGGAAGTTTGTTCGTACCCAAAGAAAAAACAGTATTACAAAAACTATTGAGCTTATATCATCCTCATAAAAACAATTTGTATGAGGAGTATCAACCAGCTGCTATTGCGGCTGACGAGATTGATGTGTTAAACATTCAAGTTGATGCTTTAATAGCAGCGAGAAATATCGACATAGATATGGCGGAAGCTATTATGCGTGTAGAGAAAGGATCTGAGGTATCTAACTTAAGTTCTAAGGAGCTTAAAAGAGATTTATTAGTATTTGCTCGAAACAACCCAAAACTCTTCTTAGAGTTAGCGGATGACGAGAACGTACAACTTAGAAACTTTGGTATTAAAGCTGTTGAAGCTGGAATACTAAGATTATCTTCTGACCAAAGAAACTTCTTATGGGGTGGAAATGGAAGGAAACTAATGGTTATACCATTTGACGAACATCCTTATACTGCGTTAGCACATTGGTTTAAAACTGATGAAGGTATGGAAATCTACTCTAATATAGAGAAAAGATTAAATCAATAACAAAATAATATGGTTGTCCTTCGGGGCAACCATTTATTAAAATTTAATTTTATGAAAGAAAAATCAAAGGGTTTAGGAGACTCAATAGAAAAATTTACAAAAGCAACGGGGATAAAAAGCATTATTAATCAAGTTAATAAACTTAGAGGAAAGAAAGATTGTGGTTGTGGAAAGAGAAAAGATAAACTTAACAATAAGTTCCCTTATAAAAAATAATAAAGAAATATGGCTATAAGTGTAGATACAGTATATCAAAGAGTTTTGGCGTTAGCTAACAAAGAACAACGTGGATACATAACACCACAAGAATTTAACTTATTAGCCGGACAAGCGCAAATGGAAATATTTGAACAATATTTTTATGACGCAAAATCTGAAGATGCAAATCTTAAAAATTCAACAGAGTTTTCTAACGTCGACGAGATGGTGGATGAGAAAATATCAATATTTAAAACTTCTGATAATATTTCCGTGTCTGGTGGTATCGGTTCTTTACCGGGGGATCTATATAGATTAGGTAATATTTACAACAGCAACTCTATGGTAGAGGTGGAAGAGATAACAAGCACAGAAGCTATGTATTTGTTACAATCACCATTAACATCTCCAACAATTCAATTCCCTGCTTTTGTTAGGAATTCAAACTCCACTATAAATGTATATCCAAACCTAGTGACTGGCTTGAGTTGTAATTACATAAGATTACCCTCAACTCCTCAGTGGGGTTATATAGTTGTCAATGAGAAAGCGTTATACAACAATGGTACCTCAACAAATTTCGAGATACATATCGGGGATTCTTCAGAACTAGTTTACAAAATATTGTCGTTAGCTGGAATCGTTATAGCTAAACCAGGCCTAGGAACGTATGGAGATCAACAAATAAACACTCAAAAAACACAAGAAAAACAATAATATATGGGACTATACAACGGTAACTTAGGTAATTATTATTCAACCCCCAATACAGAACCGCAGGGTGAATATCAGTTTATCACTATAACTGACGTTATAAATAATTTTATGGTGGCTTACGTGGGTGAAGACAAAATAATACCAAGAGTGTCTAGGGCTGATGTTAGGTTTCATGCTGCTAGAGCGCATCAAGAATTAACCTATGACACGTATGGTTCTCACAAAGCATTAGAGCTAGAAGTAGGACCAAACCTGCTGTTACCAATACCACATGATTACGTGAACTACGTTAAGCTATCTTGGCTAGACAGCGATGGTCATTGCAGGACTATAACTCGATGCGGTTCTTGTCCAAAAGACGCTATATCTTACGCTCAAGATCCTATAACTGGAAACATACTAACAGCTGATGGGAATGGCGATATAGTTGGGTATAACACTATAACAGAGGGCTATTGGCAGGATACAACTACAATAGATGACTCTAAGGAAAGGACAAAGGAAATGCGTGATAATGGTACTTTTTGGTATATACAAGAATACGTGGATCCAGTTACAGAACCTATATATTCATCAGCCGACCCGTTAGTAGAACCATCCGAAGTTTCAGGTTTAAGTTCCACTAGTACGAATAGAGCTGATGATGAGTTGGTGCAGTTTGGACAGAGATACGGTATGGACACCTCGAGAGCTAATACGAATGGTTGTTTTTGGATAAACCAAAGAACAGGAAAAATACATTTTGACTCTAATTTAGTTGGAAAAACTGTGATTATACAATATATAAGTGACGGTGTCGCTACGGATGGCGAGATGATGATTCATAAGTTTGCGGAAGAAGCTGTTTACAAGTGGATTATATATGCTATAGTTAGCACTAGATCAGCGCCAGATCAAAGAGCGGGAGCGTTCAAAAAGGAGAAATCTGCCGCTGTTAGAAATGCTAAAATAAGATTATCAAACATAAAACCTGATGAACTCATTAAAGTTATAAGAGGTAAGTCGAAATGGATTAAACACTAAAATATGCCACAATTAAATAAAGGGTTCTCTAAAAGTAAAATGAACAAGGACATGGACGAACGTGTCGTTGCTAGTGGTGAATACAGAGACGCTCTAAATATACAAATATCCTCGTCAGATGGTTCTGACGTTGGAGCGGCACAAACACTACTTGGCAACACTTTAATTTCATCAGGTGTTGTTCCAAGCGGGAGTACTTGTGTTGGTAGCATAGCTCACAATAAGAAAGATAAGATATACTATTTTGTAGCTGGTCCAAGGTACGAACACGGATATGAAGAAGGTGTTTGGAAGGATTATATAATAGAATATGATTTAAAGTCTGATAGCTTTAGATATGTTTTTGTAGACATATACAGAGTGCATTTAAAAACAACAGGTGTATCAAGTAACAGGGATATATCTATAGCCTCATCTTCCCCAGATGTTAGATCTGTTAGAAGAGACATGAATATTAATGGTTATGATAGTAATGGTAACCATATAATATACTCAAGTGATTCTCAGCTAACAGAGGTTATCTCAATAGGCACGCCCCCTAATACTATAAACATATATAGTTCAACTGTTGATTACAACACTACTAGTGTTCCGTCCGGAACGTTATTAAAAATAAAACCCAAAAATCAAATACTACGTTTTCATCGTATAGCGGCTGCCGACAGTTCTATAACGGGTATAAATATAATCGATGATATGTTGTTTTGGACAGACAACTACTCTGAGCCAAAAAAGATAAACATAAAGAGAAGTATAGCTGGTACCGGTGGTAGTGTCGAATTGCCTCCATCGGGAAATGTTTTTGATGGTGATTCTGCTGATTACCACACTAGATTGTGTGTTACACCTGATAAGCATAATGATTTGAGAGTCAAGGCTAGATCTGCTACATCGCCATGGTATGTTGAAGAGGGAGATACAACTGTTATTAAGAGAGGACCTTTAAAAGCTCCAACTCTAATAATGTCACAGCATGAGGACGATAGAGGAGGTGACAATACTTTTTCAGAAACAGACGGTAGTTCATCACAACTAAGAGGTCCAACCGGTTATAATTCATTTTCATACGTAGTTCCAGGCACGAGCCCAGCTCTCCACAAGATAAGACAGCCTGGGGACGAGATAAAAAGCGTTTACGTAGCAAACCCAGTACACTGGAAAGTTGGTGATTTAGTTATGTTCAACCAACAACAAGATATAAATAGTGCTGAGGGTTTTACTGAGCACGATGTTAGAGCAACAGTTACCTCAGTACCAACCACAACACCAGCTACTGGGCCGTTTGACTTTATGATAGAATCTATTGACGTATCTGCTATTGATGAGGAGCAAAAGATTTGGAATTTAAGATTGGTCGAAAAACCACCTATGTTTGAGTTTAAATTTGTTAGATTCGGTTATAGGTATAAATATGAAGATGGCGAGTACTCTACGTTTTCGCCGTGGTCTGAGTTAGCTTTTTTACCTGGTGAGTATGATTACTTACCTAAGAAGGGGTATAATCTAGGTATGACTAATAGATTGAGGCAGTTGAAGATTGCTGATTACATAACAGAGGACATCCCAAAAGATGTTATTCAAGTTGATATATTATTTAAAAATGAATCCTCTCCAAATATATATAAAGTTGAGTCTATAAAATCGACAGACGGGTGGGACGTGAAAGGTGAAAAACTTTGGCCTGATAAAATTAACTTTGAAGCTCAAACTGGTTTAAGCTCTAGTTTAATAACTTCTGGGAAAAACACGTCTAGAGGAGAATACGAAGTCACGTCAGAGTTGATACATTCTACAATTCCATCGAACCAACTACTAAGACCATACGATAATCTACCTAGGAGAGCCTTAGCGCAAGAGATAACTAGTAATAGGTTAGTTTACGGTAACTACGTGCAAAACTTCGACCTGGTTAATACAGCTGCTAATGTTGAGGTTAGACCTTTGTTGAATGTGGTTTTAAGTACAAAAGACGCTCCGCTAAACGCACCAGAAGGAACTAGTGATGAAGCTTTAAATGGTGAAGATGATGCTGAGGGATTTGCAGTACCACGTAAAACATGTAGGTCATTACGTGAGTACCAAATTGGGGTCGTTTATGGGGATAGGTTTGGTAGAGAGACACCTGTGTTAGCAGGAGCAGGTGGTAGCGGTAGTTTAACTATTGACGTTGCTAACTCTAGCACTGTAAACAAGCTTAGGGTGGACATTGGTAGTCACGCTCCTTCGTTTGCTCATTATTATAAATTCTACATAAAAGAAACATCTAATGAATATTACAACCTAGCAATGGACAGGTGGTACGATGCTGAGGATGGTAATATTTGGTTATCTTTTGCTAGTGCTGATAGGAACAAGCTTGATATAGAAACACATATTGTACTAAAAAAGAAACACGATAAACACGAGCCAGTAACAGATACTGCTAGGTATAAAATATTGGCTATTGAAAACTCAGCGCCTAAGTTTATAAAAACAAATATTAAATCCTTAGGATCAGGTAAAAATAACAGCGATAAAAACAGAATAGGTACATCAGGTATGGGGTTTCCTATGGAGGACTACAATGAAATGTGGATAAAAACCGCAGCTAGTGGGGTAAACAAGTGGTTTAACAGCAGTGTGGATGAGTTGACACCGTTTATAAATGATGGTACATTGTTTATTAGGGTTAGGACGACAACAATAAAATCGAATTGGTATCAAATTACTAAATTGAACACGCAGGCTTCCGGTTGGTATAAGTTCACAACCGATAAGTCTTTTAATGAAGATGTTAATTTTACTACAACTGGTGGTTCTTGGGACACTAGAGTTAGTGGTTTAAGAATAGAACTGTCTAGACATGTCGTAGAGGATAAGAAGGAGTTTGAAGGTAGATTTTTTGTAAAAATATACAAAGACTTAGTACTAATAAGCAACTTGTTGAAAGCGGTGGAGCCAGAATACAGAGTTACACAAGCCTCGAAAATAGGTTATTGGAATATGCCAAACGCTTACTACACAAATATTATTGGAACTAATCATGTTAACTTCGAGCACCCTGCTATAACAAACAACGGTAGGGTAGATGATGACGGTAATGGTACTAGTGGTACGGCTAACTTCGCTGGACACGGTGGTAGTGGAACTAATAGACAGTTCTTTTTCAAAACAGCGAGTTCAGGTTGGCATAATAGTAAAGAGTGGTCTTGCTCTGCTAGGGAGGCTGCTAAGAAGTGGATGTCATTATCAGAAGGAAGATTTCATATAGATGCCGTTTGGGTTAGAGGAGCTAAAAAATGTAATGGTAACGCTTGTACTAGAAGCTCTTTAACTAATGATTGCGATAGGAACAACACTAGAGGTTTGGGTGTCACTAGGGGTGGCAAGTCTATGGATATTGGATACGTTTACAAGGGAAATTGGGAGTGGAAGAACGATAATGATGAATTGTTTATAAAAGCGCTAAAAACCGTTGGGAATAACTTTAGATTTAGAGAGGACCCTGATGGAATCATATATACGGTAACAAAAGCTCATGGTGGGAGTGGAGATGACACTAGATACGGTAAACACCACACTTGGCACAAGAAGTCTAGCAAAGGATGGGGTAACAATAAATCTAGGTGGCGTATTGACTTTGAAAGAGCGGATATGCCTGGGGTTGGACTTGGGCAAGGCCCAGCAAAATACCACCCAATTGGACCTAGAGCAACAACTAAAAATGCTAATATTGCAGAACTTGGCTTTTACGGCGGTAAACATGGTCTTGAAGGGTTTAATTTAAATTCCAGTAATGGTGAGGACGACCAAAGATGGGTACCAGCTCCAGATGGTTTTGGTACTAGTCAAATGAAATCAGGTAGCACCTCGTATGCTAACACTATAACCGGTACATCAACAACGGGTATTGAACAAGCGAGATTATATAGAACTCACGCCGCTAGATACCACCACATTGAAATAGTTGAGCCAATAGAAGACGAAGATGGGGATTGGAGTTCTAAAAATCCAGCTGTCTGGGAAACTGAGCCAAAGGAAGATGTTGGAATGGATCTTTACCACGAAGCTTCTCCAGCTCTACCTATAAATATAACAGCAAGTACAAATGAATTATTCGCCCCATATGGCAGTTTGGTCAAAAATACTTACGATGGTATAAACGTTCCAGACGGAACTATGGTTGTTTCTTGGAGTGATAACAAAGTTACACTTAGTAATCCAATAACTATATTGGGTGGAACTGGTAACAGAATACAATTTATTAGACCAGATGGTTTTTCAACATCAGCGATAATGAACGAAGGAACAGGTGTACATAACTCAATACATGTTAGGGCTTTTGATGTTCCTCCAGCTGAGAATAACCACCACTCAGACGCTCCTCACAATCAACCAGTAGTTTTATCGTGGCATAACGCATATACGTTTGGAAATGGTATAGAGTCTGATAGAATAAGAGATGATTACAATCAAGTAACTATTGCTAATGGTGTTAAAGCGTCTACAGTGCTAGCTGCAACGTACGAGGAGGAGAGAAGAAAAGCAGGGTTGATACACTCGGGTATATACAACTCAACTAGTGGTGTAAACAATCTAAATCAATTTTTAGCGGCTGAAAAGATAACTAAGGACATGAACCCTTCTTACGGTAGCATACAGAAGCTGTACACTAGAGATGGTGATATTTTAGTTATGCACGAAGATAAGATAATGAAGGTAATGGCTGATAAAGATGCTTTATATAATGCTGATGGTAAAAAGAATGTAGCAATATCAGCAAACTTCTTGGGATCAGACACACCATTTGCAACAAATTACGGTATCTCAACAAATCCAGAATCTTTCGCTACAGATCTAAGCGATAGAGTGTATTTTTCAGATAGATCTAGAAGTGCTATTTTAAGGTTGTCTGGAAGTGGTATAGATAATATATCCGATTACGGAATGAAGGATTGGTTTAATGATCATTTAAACCCAGAGACAACTCGTATCGTCGGTTCATTTGATCAAAAGAAAGGTTTATACAACGTTACTATAACTGGTAAAGTTTTAGACGCTAACGATGACACTATTATAGAGGATGCTGTTGAGGTTGGCGGTGTTTGTGAGTGTAAATCTCTCGACGATGTTGAGGTTTTAAGAAATAGTATAGTAGTACCGTTTAAAAAGACGCTTAGTTTTAGTGAGAAAAGCAAAGGTTGGATATCTTTTAAATCTTTTTTACCTGAGAGCGCTTTAAGTATTAACAACAATTACTACAGTCTTAAGGACGGTAACCTATATGTTCATCATGATAACTCAACTAGAAACAACTTTTATGGTGAGCAGTTCGATTCTAGTATCACAATATTATTTAACGAAAACCCAGCTTCTGTAAAAAGCTTTGCTACAATAAATTATGAAGGTTCGCAGGCCAGAATAAGTAGCAACACTGCTGACAATTTATATAGTAACTTAAATAACAAAGCAGGTTGGTATGTTGAAAACATAACGACAAATCTACAAGATTGTGACAATATAGAGTTTAAAGAAAAAGAAGGTAAGTGGTTTGGGTTTATAAAAGGTAGTTCAACTAGTTTAGCGAATCTAGATGAATCAGAATTCTCCGTTCAGGGAATTGGAGTTGCTAAAACAGTGGTTGGAGAGGGTGATATACCAACAGTTTGCCTTACAATTACTCCAAATATTAATTGTGGTGAAATTACTGGGTGTATGGATCCGCTTGCCACAAACTACAATCTTAACGCAAATGTCGATGATGGTAGTTGTACTTATCCACCAGAACCAACATATGGTTGTATGGATCCTGATGCAACCAACCATGATTCTGACGCAACAGTTGATGATGGTAGTTGTGAATATGAGCCTTCTAGCATTCATACTTGTGACGGTCTACCTGTGTTATTTAAAATAGGACAAGCTGGAGATTGGAACTACACAAGCCCGATTGGGTTGTATGAACAAAATGGCTTGGGTACAGGAATTCCACAAGCCGCGGGTCTTAATTTATGGGATGAGACTGAGTACGCATACTGGAACCATCCAGATAGAAATAACACTTGGTATACCACACCTTTTGCTGACCTAACTTTTGGAGTGTTTACGTTCCTTGGGAACAACTATAACGATACTTACCAAGATTCAGATGGCTACGCATACTACAAAATGAATTATATTCAGTTTTCTGCTAACTCCGGTTCTGGTTGGGGTGGATATACAACAGGACTTCC
>Ga0206679_10004169_pt1 | contig 10878 bp, 11 predicted proteins | sample M110012015metaG_FD_155464 | JGI IMG/M metagenome (GOLD analysis project Ga0206679, IMG submission 155464) | Ammonia-oxidizing marine archaeal communities from Monterey Bay, California, United States - M1 100m 12015 | ecosystem: Environmental > Aquatic > Marine > Intertidal zone | place: USA... | reverse complement strand
TTACATCGATCAAAATCAATCAAAGGGATCTGATTAAAAAGTTGCTGTAGATAACCATACTGACTTTGTTTGCATAAAACCGCGCATGCCCTCCCAACTACTTACCCAAAAATAGTATAACGTACCAACTTCTTCGATCCGCAAAGTTTAGTTAGTGCCTGCTTTTTCGGTCCTTTAAACGCTCGTGAGATTCAACCGTTCCGTCATGGAATGTTCCGAACCACTGATCCCAAGGCACTTCTAGGTTGCCATAGTTTACCTCGAAATACCTGTGGTGCATCTGATGGTGAAACGTTCCTAAATCCAACACCGCCTTATCCTTGATCAACATACTTTCGTACCCTGTGTGGCTGGACGCGGCTTGAAGTCCCTGGGACTGCATGTGGAACAGGATGTGCAGAGGATGGGTCGGCAGGATAAAATGGATCAGGATCGAGCTGAAGTAGAGCAGATGTTCTACGGGATGCATCGACAAGCCAGACCAAGGTCCAACATTGATGTTGCGATGATGAAGGGAATGCACCCAGCTATACAGTGGATCCCAGTGGATCAGGCGGTGAATCCAGTAGAAGTGGAATGAAATCCAGGCTGGCGTCAGGAGGAACCATAACAAAAACAGAACTGGGTTTTCTGATGGTAGCATTACAGGCGCATAGCCATTCCCCATGGCCCAGAACAGCAATACCTCATAGGCCGTCCAAAAACCGACACCGCTGACCAACGACCAAAACATATTGTCGCGCAGCTGTCCGCCGAATGAAAATTGTCTACCTTTATACATCAGCTTCCGTGGATCAAATTTCAGCTGGTCTCCTTGTGCACTACGCGAATAGAAGAACCAGTGCAGCCCACCAGCAACAAGGGTAAGTAGAACGATGTTTCGCAGCCAAATCTGAGCGATCCAGTCAAAGGCCAGTGTTTTGGTTTCGTCAAGTGGTGGCTGAAACCAGGTCCAAGAGACAAAGACAATTAACAACAAGATCGTATTCTCGGCCACAGCCAGCCAGCGTGACGAGATCCAATGGTACATTTTCACTGGGTTCAAGGGCCAGCTGAAGAATGGCGACGTTTGGATCGGCACATCTGGGATATGGTTCCACCCGGATATTACTGGTCTGTCGCTCATTAGACTCAATCCTATTATTACTTCGGCTCAAAGATACACCATTCCAGAGTCTTCATCCAGTGACACTTTTGCTCTAGATGGAGCCCATCACCATATTTTTCTCCAATACCCGCAGCACTCCAGCCAACCAGCGCATCTTAGAGGCAAAAGAAAATCTAGCATATAAAGGAATCCCTTCGAATTAGGCATATGAAATGACATCTCGCACAAGAAGATACTTTTAAGGATATCAGTATCTAGGTGTCGTGTATCATTGTATAATTACATACTTCACTGATTATCTAATGGGTGCTAAGGTTTTACTATGATATGTTAATCAAGGAAAATACGATATGAAACTTGGTGAACCTGTTGAGGGTTATATTAAACCTCCTCATCCCAAGGGAATAACACTTGAAGGTAATTTAGTTATCTTAAAACCATTAAATTCGATTCGTGATTCAGAGGATTTGTTCAGTGCCAATTCTTTGGATAAGGAAAACAAAAATTGGACCTATCTGCCCTACGGCCCATTTAGCGACGGCAGCAAATATTCTGAATGGATTGAGGGTATTGAAAGAAGTGATGACCCAATATTTTTTGCAATTATTACTAAAAATAGTAATAAAGCTTTAGGGATAGCGAGCTATTTAAATATTAATCTCCACAATGGTTCGATTGAAGTTGGCCACATTAATTTTTCACCATTACTACAAAAAACTTCAGAAGCGACTGAAGCAATGTATCTTATGATGAAATGGGCATTCAAAAATGGGTATCGAAGATATGAGTGGAAATGTGATGCCTTAAACATAAAGTCTCGCAGGGCAGCTCAAAGATTAGGGTTTTCCTATGAAGGTGTATTTAGACAAATGATGATTAGCAAAGGCCGAAATAGAGATACTGCTTGGTTTTCGACAATTGATAAAGAATGGAAATATCTAAATAATTGTTATCTTAAATATTTGTCAGAAGACAATTTTGATAAGCATGGAAAGCCAAAGGTTTCTTTAACCAAACTAACCAAAACCCTACTTATAAAAAAGGATAATTTAGAATTTTCTTAATTTATTTTTCTAGGATATTAAAATTAATATATCAAAAATCAAGGGTGTTTTAACGTAATCATTGCATGAATATTACAAAAAGTTTTAAAAGAGTAATTAGAAAAAACTAGATAGGTAATCATAATATTAAACTTACCAAGCAGAATTAGATTTAATAGAGATAGAGTATAATGAACAACAAAATTATGTCAGCAAACGACGCAATGGCCTTAGTCAAAAGCAATGACGTTTTAAGTATAGCCGGCTTTGTAGGCGTGGGCGTTCCTGACGAACTATTGATAGCTTTGGAAGAAAGATTTCTATCAACATCAAACCCCATCAACCTTACCTTAATGTTTACGGCTGGGCCTGGTGATGGAAAGCAGCGAGGTCTTAACCGAATTGCACATGCAGGTTTAATAAAACGGACGATTGGTGGCCATTATGGGCTTGCTCCTAAACTCGGTAATCTCGCAATATCAGGTAAGATTGAAGCCTATAATTTTCCTCAGGGGATAGTAAGTCAGATGTATCGTGAAATTGCGGCAGGCAAGCCCGGAATAATTTCTCGTGTTGGACTCGAAACTTTTGTAGATCCTCGAATTGAGGGAGGAAAAGTAAATAAGAATACTACTGAAGAACTTGTTGAAGTAGTTACATTGGATGGAGAAGAACTACTATTTTATAAAGCGATAAAAATAGATGTAGCATTTATTAGAGGGACCTCTGCGGATCCCAAGGGCAATATATCAATGGAACGTGAAGCGCTACGTATAGATAACCTAGCCCAAGCGATGGCTGCGAAAAACTCTAATGGATTGGTTATAGCACAGGTTGAAAAAATAGTGGAACAAGATAGTTTAAACCCTCGAATTGTTGAAGTTCCTGGGATCATGGTAGACGCGGTTGTGGTAGCTAAAAGTGAAAATCATGTTCAAACATATGCTACTGTATATTCACCATATTTAGATGGCCATGCAAAATTATCAATCGAGGAAGTAACTCCAACACCATTAGATTTTCGAAAAGTGATTTGCAGACGTGCTTCCATGGAGCTTAAGAAATATCAAGGCGTTATAAATTTAGGGATTGGTGTGCCTGAAGGGGTAGCTTCAGTCGCCCGCGAAGAAGGTTGGCTTGGAGATGTAACTCTGTCAGCCGAGCCAGGCGTAATAGGTGGACAGCCTTCTTCGGGACTAGATTTCGGAACCGCAGTTAATACAGATGTGATTATAACACAGAATCAACAGTTTGATTTCTACGATGGCGGTGGCTTAGCAGCCGCGGTGCTTGGAATGGCTCAAGTAGGTGCCACAGGTGATGTTAATGTTTCTAGATTTGGATCTAGGTTCACTGGAGCTGGAGGATTTATAAATATTAGTCAAAATGCAAAAAATCTTATTTTTTGTGGCGCTTTTAAGTCAGGAGGACTGCAAGTAAATGTTTTTGAGGGCTATTTGGAAATTAAGAGGGAAGGAAAAATTCAAAAATTTGTAAATACTGTTGAACAAATTACATTTTCAGGTGATCGGGCAGCCAAAAAGGGACAGTCAGTATTATATATCACTGAAAGATGTGTTTTTGAACTTTCGCTAGATGGTGTGAAGCTCATCGAGGTGGCACCCGGAGTTGATATTGAAAGAGATATTTTAAGTCACATGGGCTTTGAACCGTTAATTGAAAATCCCCAAAAAATGGATTCGAATATTTTCATATAAGGCTCAATTTAAATAAGCTTTAGAATTAATTAAGATTGGCAAATATTCCAAATGATTATGTGCTGTATAAGAGCAAAAATAGTAAGTTTAACAGCTATATTTTTAATTTCTAAATTTTTGATTAATTGGAATGTATTCGGAATCTGCGGTGATTATCTAAATATAGTAATTTTTGCAAATTTGTTGACTAAAATGGTGCCCCACACGAGGAGAGATACCTTATCTAGGCATTTCATCTAGGTTAAATTCTCGTATTATCAAAATGTTAGAAGGTTCCAACCAAAAAAAATTAGTTCGGTACATCAAGCAGTACCACAGTACAAGGTCCAGAGATCTATTATTTGTCATTATTTACGGAAAGGCGTGTTGTACATCCAAAAAACGCCACACAGGTTCACCCTCTAGAATATCTGCCATTCCATCAAGAGCACCATACGACATCCTCCAGTTCAAATATTCGTCATAATCCTTTTTCGAATCCCACATCGAAACGACTTCAACATGTCCAGTTTCTGCATTATCAGCTAAATATAACCACTGACACGCTGGTTTGGTTCTCGTGGCACCTACCAAAGTAGCGAAGTCCGCATAAAATTGAGGTTTCGCTTCTTTCTTTACCGGTATTAATAGATTTACGATTACTGACATAATATTACTCCTTTTAAGTTATTTATGATTAAATAGTACTGTTTTATTGATAGTGTACAAGGCAACAAAATAACTTGAACAATTGTTCAGATTTAATAATACAAAATCGGGCAAGACGCAAAAAAATGCGTCCCAAATAAAAATAATCAGGTCGCTTTTTTAAAGTTGTAAATTAGCACATCTTATTTCGTCTAGTTCGAATCAACAATAATTGCATTAATTTTGATATTTAAATAATTGTTTTTACTATCAATAAACAATTAATTTGGCGACATTTACAAAATAATTATTTACGTAAATTATCGAAATTATAACGCTCCAAAAACCATACAGATGTTATTTAATACATGGCACCAATTTGTTATAAGAAAATAGCATTCCAAGTACTTGGCACATACTTACAATTTACATTAGCAAACTTAGATAAGTAAAAGCTTCAGTTTTATCAGTTTGATTAATCTTCTCCCATAACATCAACCTTTTGGACAGATAGGTTACCCCCAGGCAAGAATGTGACCGTTATCGTTATCACTGCAGCAGCAATCGCTGCCCACATAAACATTGTAGGGAAACCGCCAGCATCCTCATACAACCATGCAATTGATGGTACTACCGCAGCTGAGACTGTGAAGGACAAGACATATTTAATGGAATAAACACGGCCCCTCCATGCGTCAGGCGTATAACGCGCAATTAAGGTATCATTTATTGGTATTTGTCCAAACACCATAATCATCACAACAACTGCTATAGCAATCATAGTCCATCCACTTGCCATAATTGCAAAGTACAATGACACTGCTTGCCCAGCAACGAGAATCAAAAATATAGGTTTAATGCTATATCTATCTATTGCCCGCCCCACTACTATTTGAGTAAATGCAGCAGATGCGTAGATCATGGACGCAATAGCACCTATTTCAGTAGGGCTCATCGAAAAATCAGCTAATCTATCATCTAAAACTTTAGGTAACGAAACTGTCATAGAGTTAAAAATAAAACCACCAATGGTTGTCGTAATCGCCACAACCAACAAAACACGCTTCCAGTTAATGGACGGATTATTCACCTTCTTTTTATTTGACAAACCCTCTACAATTATCCCCTTTGTAATTTGAATCCAACCAAACCCTAGGATTACCGATATTCCACCTGCGATAAAAAATGCTTCACGCCACCCCGCAAAATCCGCAAAGACACCAATAGAAAGAGCAGATGCGGCAACACCCATATTACCCCAAACACCGTTAACCCCCAACCTTCGTCCAACCGCACCACCTCCCTGGCTAACCATTGCTAAACCTACTGGGTGATAGATAGCTGCAAACATCCCAACCAATACTAACGCAGAAAAAATTTGCCATTTTTCAGTGGCCATTCCCGTTAATATCATTGAAACCCCAATTCCAATAAAGAATACGGTTAACATAAATTCCCTACTAAAGCGGTCCGCAAGCCACCCCATAGGCAGTGAAAAGACACCAAACGCTATAAAACTACCAGTCGCTAATCTTAGAACATCACTATAACTCGCAGAAAGGTCCGTTGCGGCCAAAGCAGCAACGGCAGGAAACATTAGCATAAAAAGATGATCAATACTGTGCCCCAAATTTAAAAATAAAAATCGGGAGGATGGCATTCTGTTCTCCTTTGGCACAATCATTAAGTATCTTGAATTATCCACCATTATTAAACACATGGTTTGATGATAACAGCAATACTTTTCGTGTAATTCAAACCGCATTCGATCGCAGATCTTCTCTAGGCGACGGACAGCTCATAAGATAGCCGAATGACTTTTGTTTCTGAATTTATATGCAAATATCCAAGCGCAGAAAAAACCTGCAAGCATAAGACCAAGGATTAAGATTGCTGGAATCGCGGGTGATTTTATGACACTGAAAACCTCTACCCATGAAGTATTAAGGCATTTTTCTAATCTTCGACTTACTTCGTATAGAAATAGTGCAACAAAAAGACTCAGCAAGGTAAAGCCTAGTCAACATTGGAAACAATTTCTATTTCACTGGAGCACTCAGTCGTAACCAAACGGTGTTGAGACATTACCAAACCTCCTATCTTAACGGGCCAAAAGATACAAGTTCCTTAGTCTTAGAATTAATTTTTCCCAATATATTTCTTATTTTATTTCCTTCACCCAGATGGGGTTAAACGAGCGACGAAATTATGGAATCTACCAACAACGCGCCAAAAATCCAAAATAGATACTTTATCGAATATACGAAGAGCTGTTTTTCATTTCCAAAAGAAGGGTCGTTTGGATTAATGAACAAGACCTTCCAAGTGTGCCAAATAAATACAGAACCAATTATTGCGGCAATAATTCCATAAACAATACTTGCTGAACCTACCATCCACGGCATCAACCCGACGGGTCCTAACGCTAAAGAATAAACGAAAATTTGCCACTGTGTTGAGCGCCGCCCAGCAACGATAGGCATCATGGGAATGTTGGCATTTTCGTAGTCACGAAATTTGTACAGGGCTAGCGCCCAAAAATGTGGTGGCGTCCAAAGAAAGATAATCATAAACAATATGCATCCTTCGATTGTCACAGACCCCGTTACCGCTGCACATCCAATCAAAGGCGGAAGTGCGCCAGCAGCGCCGCCAATCACAATGTTATGCGGTGTTAGAAATTTGAGCCACATAGTATAGATTACCGCATAAAATAAAATTGTGACCGCTAGGAGGAGTGCCGCAATTAAGTTTGTTGAGATCGCAAGTAAAATAATAGACAGGGTGGCAGTTATCAATCCAAACAGAAGCGCTTCACGTGACGATAGGCGGCCAGCTGGTATTGGTCTGTTTGCAGTGCGCGACATCTTTGAATCTGTGCCAGCGTCATACCACATATTAAGTGCGCCAGCTGAACCTGCTCCAACGGCGATGGCAATCGTGGCAAATATTGCCATGGTAGTATCTATATTACCAGGCGCAGTCATCATTCCGACAACTGCCGTAAAAATGGCTAAAGACATGACACGAGGTTTTGCTAAAGCTAAAAAATCAGGAGCCTTACCAAAATAGTTACTTCGAATGTGGTGCATTAAGCCTTGTGTTAGTATCGTCATTTAAAATCGCCACTTGGCCTCACATGAAATTATTGCGAGGTTCTTTTTACTTATTGAAATAGAACTGAATCGACGAATTGGTTACTAGAATGCAGACGTTAATATAGGTTAATCAACATACCATACTACATTATAGTTCATCAAATAGTCCTTTAAACCTATCTTTTGCCTTTCCCCGATGTTTGACCTTAGCAGCCTTTTTAATATCATCCTCTGAGACTTCACCAACCTGGATCAAGGCAATCATGCCCATTCCATAATGCGGTTTGCATTTAATCCCATACAATCCCTCAACATCTAACTTAACCGTCAGCTCTTTGTTCATTTTACTTTTGAACTTCTTAGCTCCTTTGGGGATCATGCCTTTTATTGTTTCTGCGTTGTGCCCTTTTGACGTTGGAAGGAATTTTACACAATCCCCTGCAACTGCCAAAACGAATGATGGCTCAAAAACCATTTTCATCTTGGGGTCCGTTTTGCTCTTATTCAGCATTTTGATTTCGTGGATTGTACCACCTTCACAATCGGCCGCATACGCAACCGAATATGAGCCAAAACATATTACCACCAATACGATGGCCATGCACTTTGAAAACATTAATTCACCTCATTTTGTATCTGATCGGGTTCCTTTTTCCGAAACTGTTGGCTAGTCGCATCAGGTTGGATTTCAGTGGGGGCCGAACAGTAAATTATCGAATATTATCCCCCATCAAGAAAAATAAACCGTGTAAGGACGGTATAGTTGGCTTCAACGGCCATAATAGCCACAAAAACCAAAACTGCTATTGGCGGCAGAAGTACAGCATAACTCAAGGAAAGTCTTTCCCACATAATATGCATAAAAACCGCTACGATAAGACCTGCTTTTACAACCATAAAAAAGAGGATCAACGTCCATCGCAAGTAGCCCTGAATTGCCATGAAATCAATCATATATGAACAGGCACTCAGTACAAATAACCAACCCCAAACAATAAAATAGATCTTTAACGGATGCTCTTGATGACCTTCAACCGATATTTCTGTAGCGCTATATTGATCGCTATGATTGTTATTAGATCCTGCCATGTTTAATCCTCACCAAAGATAGAAAAATGCAAAAATGAAAACCCATACCAAATCCACAAAATGCCAATACAATCCCATAATTTCCACGCATTCGTATTCGCCTTTTCGGCTGGTGAAATAACCTTTGGTCTGTTTGTCGTAATCACCCCGCCAAACTTTCACTGTCATAACCAGAAGAAAAATCACTCCGATGGAAACATGGGTTCCATGAAATCCCGTTATCATGAAAAATATTCCGCCAAATTGCGGTGCACCCATCGGATTGCCCCAAGGCCGCACACCCTCGGAGATCAATTTGGTCCATTCAAAGGCTTGCATACCAACAAATGTAGCTCCTAAAAGCGCTGTCACAAGTAACATTATGGCAGTTAGCTTTCGATCTTTTCTGTAGCCATAGTTCACGGCCATTACCATGGTGCCGCTGCTTGATATCAAAACAAACGTCATAATTGCAATAAGCAGAAGTGGAAAATTCGTATGACCAATATGCAGCGAAAAAACTTCACTGGCGTTTGGCCAGCCCACTTTTGTAGACATCCTAGAAGTCATGTATGACAATAGAAAAATACTAAAAATAAATGTGTCACTGAGCAAAAATATCCACATCATTGCTTTGCGCCAGCTTACATTTTTAAACGCACGCTGATCTGAAGACCAATCCTCGACAAGGCCGGTCAAACCCTTGGGCCTATTTTCTGAAGTGGTTATTTTCGCTGGCGAAGTATCAGTCATAAAAGCACCCTTTGGCAAAGTTCAATAAATGGATCGTAGGTCCATCCCAACATTACAAAAATCATCACACACCAAATAAAAAACAAGAAATGCCAATAAAGCGCACATACGTCGACCCGGGTCACTAATTTATTTAGTTGCGTATTGCTACGAGCAAGAGCCGTTGTATGAAAAAGAACAGCCAGACCACCAATGATATGCAGCCCATGTAGGCCAGTAAGTACATAAAAAAAACTACTCGAAGGATTGCTCGAAAGAAAAAATCCATTTCCGGCTACTTCGTACCATGTAATCAATTGGCCAATAAGAAAAGCAACAGTCAAAACACAAGCGTTTATCAGCAAAGATCTTACAGAATTGTTATTTTTCCCATCATTTCGAATAGTACCTTGGCTTTGGGTTCTTTCCCCCAGTGCCTTTAACTGTCGACGTGCTGTTACCAGAGCAGATTGCAGATAAAGACTGGCTGCCAGTAAAAGCATGCCGTTAATCCAAATCATACTTGGCAGAGGAATTGAACGCCAGTCTTCGATTTCTTGACGCATAAAATGGCTACTAAAGAACAATGTGAACAACATTCCAACAACTGACAGAATAACTAAGAGACCAATCTTGCCCCTTGGCAGAGAAACTTGGTGAGACCCCTGGTCCAAACTGTTCAAACCGCTTTCAAGCCAAGGCTTCGCTCCCAGTCTTTGATGTGACAACCACCATATAGAGGTTGAAACAACAACTGCCAGAAATATCAAAACAACAGTCATTATGCCGAGCCTTCGCCGTCGATAGGACCAGGATCGTTTTGAGCTAAGAAATCTTCCGAAGCACCAGGAACACTATAATCGTAAGGCCAACGATAAACGAGTGGAAGATCTTGTCCAAAATTACCGTGGCCGGGAGGGGTTTGCGGTGTTTGCCATTCAAGTGTCGTCGCGCGCCACGGATTGTGACCGGCGGGTCGTCCCTTTCGCAGGCTCCTAAAGAGATTGTAAAAGAACAGGATCTGCGCAAGGCCGACAGTAAAAGCCGCCAAGCTGATAAAAGAGTTCAAAGAGGCAACGGACTCAGGGATGAAAGCGGCGTCGCCCAATTCGGGATAACGTCTTGGCACACCAACCAAACCAACGTAGTGCATGGGGAAAAATATTAAATATGACCCCACAAAAGTTACCCAAAAATGAATTCTGCCCAGACGCTCATCCAGCATGCGTCCGGTAATTTTGGGATACCAATGATATATAGCCCCCAAGATAACAAGAATTGGCGCTACACCCATCACCATATGAAAATGTGCAACAACAAACATTGTATCTGACAATGGAATATCCACTATAACATTGCCAAGAAACAGCCCAGTGAGGCCACCATTTAGGAAGGTGACTATAAACCCAAGAGAAAATAGCATTGGAGTAGTTAAGTGAATATTCCCATTCCATAATGTCAGGACCCAATTATAGACTTTCAGG
>Ga0206679_10004167_pt1 | contig 10882 bp, 8 predicted proteins | sample M110012015metaG_FD_155464 | JGI IMG/M metagenome (GOLD analysis project Ga0206679, IMG submission 155464) | Ammonia-oxidizing marine archaeal communities from Monterey Bay, California, United States - M1 100m 12015 | ecosystem: Environmental > Aquatic > Marine > Intertidal zone | place: USA... | reverse complement strand
TCGTAAATATAAGAAAAGCGCGCTCAGCGAAGGATCTTAATTCGCTGACGTAATTCGATACTTATGGACGGATTACCAACGTCTCTGACCAGATCTGATCAGCGCAAACAACCAGAATAGAATACAATCCAACGCTTAGGTTCGGCGTGATTACTTGCGAATCTTTGCTGTCGAGTCTGAAAGATGAAACGAGAGTTCCATCAATGGCGTAAATCGACGCCTGACTGGAGCTACAAGGAGTTACGATTCGAATCCAGTCTTTGGCAGGGTTTGGGTAAACAAGGAATTCGTCATACCCTAAAAACTCTTCAACACCAACTATGATCACGCCTAATTCTTCTGAAATCGCAGAACATCCGTTCAGATCTATAACCTCCACTGTGTAAAGACCATTGTCTAGCGGAGTCCAAGAAGGTGTGCTGTACGGGAGTAATTCACCGTACAGATACCAGTTAATGGTCCATGTCTCTGGACAATCGCAGCTAATTAGATTGTTTTCAAGATCATAGGAAATCTGCGGAGTAGATGGATTGTTGTAAACCGTAATTGGCCCGATTTGAATAGCGCTCTCAAATTCACCTACGGTATAGCTGTAAAAAATGTAGTACTCGCCTGGAGATTCATAGATGTGTTCAAACGAGTCTTCACATCCATTGTGGGTGTTTGAATCACCTAGATCAAAGACACAAACTCCATTATCTCCTACATCCGTTTGATTGTTGACTGTAATTGTCAAAGGCACACATCCAGACATAAAATCAACAGACATCACAGCTTCACTATATATGCACGATCCGTCATCTACGTTAGCGGTTGAGTCATAGTTATTAGCTAACGTGTCAATACAGCCTCCAAATTCGCAAGAGCCATCGTCTTCGGTAGCGTTTGGATCGTAGTTATCGGCTTCAGAATCAGTGCATCCGATGAAATTACAAGAACCGTCATCCCAATTAGAGTCGGGATCGTAATTGCTCGCGCCGTCATAGGTGCAGCCAGGGTAGCGACATCCGCCGTCATCGATGTCGGCCGAAGCGTCAAAATTCATAGCAAGCGGATCCATACAGCCTGGGCTCTTGTCAGACTCAAAAATGTGAGTTCGTACCATTGGAGTCTTCAGCATGTAAAATAGCTGGTTTACATCAGGGTAGTAAACCAGAGACGATTGTACGGGAGGTTCACCACTTCGTCCAATTCGCATTTCATCATCTGGTCCGCCATTGTGGCCGAGCATGATGAGATAGAGACTTGAGTCCGTTACTATTATGGGATCTTCAAAATGGAGGTGGCGAAATTTGTTCTCGCCTATGTCGTTGATGTCCCAGTTATTGACAATATAAGGCTCCGTTTGACCATAGATGGTGTCTCTGTGGATGTTGTATACAATACCGTAGACTTCTGTTCCCACAGTCGTAGAATCTCCTAAAGCAAAACTCATAGAATGCAGCTGATGGCCATTTTCCCAAGTCTGATATATGTTGCCAATTTCAATTTTTTCCTCCGCAAGATTGTCTGCGGCGGCGTATTGGTCCTGCATCGAGTTCTCGTCACGTGCAAACGTGTGGGTGTCGATGTAGTAGTCTTTTGCCGCGAAATTGTTAAAGAGATCCTCGTCTTCCACGTCTTGTGAAATGAGATATTCGATGCCGTAATGACCCTCAACGGTCGACGGTTGGAAAACCCAACCCACGTCTAGGTTTTGATAGCTGCCAGAAGAGATAATTGAAGCTCCCGACTCCGCATAGAAAACTTCTTGGTCAGTATCCAGATTGTTGATAGTTAGCTCCAGTCGCACACCCGTTTGCTCCAATCCGCCAATATTCACAGCATCTGCGGTGAAGTTCATCTGAGGAAGCATGATGTTGCTGTAGGAACTGTACTCCATGTCGCCAAACCCCTCGGGATCAATGGTGAAATCAAACTCAGTGTACTTGTGATTTTGAATCAAGAGATCGTTGTCATTTGGGACATACAAGACAATGTCATCAAGACACCACCAGTAATACATTCCTGTGAAAAGGAACCTGAATTGAACGATCGACTCACCCGAAGCGATCTGGGAAATATTTCCGCCCGCCCATTCTACTGCTTCACTTACGCCGTAGTCCGAAGGGTTCTGGACAATCGGTTCCCAGTTCAATCCGCCGTTAATTGAGATATCTACTTGGGTATAGAAATCGTAATCCGAGCTAATCCAATGCTTGTATTGTTGTTGAAATGTGAGAACAATGTTATCGTACTCCGAAAGGTCGACTGGTTCCGTGATTAGCCATGCCTCGTGCGGTCCGGGATCAAGGCCGGAGCCAAGATTTCCGCACGGCCCAATGGGATCATCCCAAAAATTTGAATCAAAAATGACAAAGCCGTTGTCTTGGGTGTCGGAGGCAATCGGAACTGACGCTAGACCGCATGATCCAACGGAGCAAACAGTGTTATCCGGATCTGTGCTCGGGCCGCGATACTCCCACATTCCGATACCAGATAGACTAGAACTCTCCCATGTGTTCGGTATGCCATCGGCAAAGTCCCAATGAAGGATTTCCTCGCCATAGATTTGGGAGAAGAGGGAGGAAAATGAAAATAGTAATATACTAGTAAGGAATAATCGTATCACAGTGGCCACGTATCAACTCAATTTGAGCCTAGAAAAATACGAAACGCATACCAACTTATATAACTATACTTCGCTGACGTCGATGAAAGCCAAGATGACTGTAGTCTTAGGGAAAACTTTAAGCATAAAAAAACCGCCCAACCATTAAAGTGGGGGCGGCTTTTGGTGTGAAAATATTTCTACTGGTTTCCCAGTTTTTCCATTTCTGCATCGAAAGTCTCTTTGAACTTTTCGTAGTTGTACTCCGCTTTAATTCTTTCGTCTTTTGAAAGAGACTCGTTGTACTTCTCCAAGATGTCGTTACCAGAAAGCTCAATTGCCATGTATGAAACATATGTCAAATCCGGCTTCTGAGTGAGCTTATCGCAGATCTTGATAGCTCCAACTAACTCCTGATCGATAACTGTTCTTGCCATTTCGTTGAATGTCTCAGTTACCTCTTCGTTGTTGTTGAATTCAGTTGAGTTCACGTAGTTGTCACCAACAATCTTCATTGTCGTTTTCAACGTCTTCGCTAATTCAGCGTTAGCATTTGATCGTGCTTTTTTCTTAGCAGTTTCACGATCCATAGACTCACCTGTAGCTGTAGCTCGGAAAGTCTTTTTGTCAGAAAAATGCTCTGGAGAATTACAGTATTCCGTGATGAGCTTTTCGCCGTCTGGTGTTTTAACTACAGCTTCTTTTTTCTTGCAGCTTCCTAGAGCAAAAACCGCAGTAGCCATTAGCATCAATGTGATAGTTTTTGTTGTCATGATTTTTTTCATGGTTTATCAGTTTTGCGGCCCTTGCGTCATTATGCATTTGCGCCGTAAGTGTGTGATTTATTAATTTCTATATCAGTGTGTTGACAATTTCATAAACTGTGCCAAAAGTGTCAGAATACCGTGGTAATAAGTTCTTCTAGTATTTCCGACTCTATTTTTTTACTTGCTCTTTTGTATGCGTCAACGCTAGCGGAATCAAAATTCAGTTGGAGCCCTTTGATGTTGTTTATCGATTGGCTGTACACCTGAGATCCGTTTTTGTTGTCAACAACCTCAATTCGCATTTCTAAATATGCCACGTGGAAACCCTGAGACGTGCCTCCCTTGGTTGTGTTTCCCGAGACTTTAATGGCGAAATCCGCCTGTTCTTTAAAGCTGGTAAAGCGAATTCCTTTTTTCGTTAACGCATTTTGGAGTGTAGAGGAAAGCGCCTTGCTGTCCGTTTCCGCGCCAAATGCGAGCTCGTTTGATTGCAAATAAGCCACAGGAAGCTCCACGGCAATTGGAATTTCCCGCTTTTCATTTTTCATAGTTTGAATGAGCGGACGCGTGAATCGCTTTTCCAATGTGGGATCGACGACGGACTGGAGATCAACTTCAATTTTTAAGCGATTATCGTGGTTGCTAATGTCGACATCAGCCACTCTAATTTTCACTTTGCCATCAGACGTTGTGAGCACCTTGATTGGTTTCATGAATTTTCCTTTGTCGTAGGAATAAGTGACTGGAATGTTTCGTAGCGGATTTCCGCGGTGGTGAACCAATACATCCACAGTCGACGAATATCCGTTGGCGTGATTCAGTATGATCTGAGAAATAGAAGGCTGGATTTGAATGTTGACAGCTAGGTTGTTTAGATTCGAATAGATCTCGTTATCCAGATACACGGTTTGATCACCAATCAAGTATTCATTCACTTCCGCCCAGTAGTCTTTCATTTCTAGTAATGCGCGAATATGCATGTCGATAGCATTGCCCATATTTCCGGAGACTGCGGCGTCTTTTCCTTTTTGGTAGAGGTCGTATGATGCTGCCAGGACTTGGTCTTTTTTCTGCTTCTTTAGCGTTGCGTGCTTCGACTTCGAAAGCCTGTAATACACCCAATATTCGTACTCAGTTTCCCACGTCCCCCCGATGTCGTAGCCTTCAATCTTCTCTCTGGTAGAAGTGGAGATGGTTGAAATGAACTCTTCGTGAAAACTGCGATTGACCTCTAGCGTGTTTAGAAGAGATTCACCTTTGATCTCGACGCTTATCTCTGAAGCAAGATCATTCAGCGCATTCTTTTTCGCAACGCTAGCATATTCCAAAGGTTCTCTGACCTTCGAAGCTGCTGCCACGCCCACATAGTATTGGCCTGATAACGGACGAGTATTAACCCATTCTGGCGCGTTCTTTACTTCAACTTGTGTTTCTACAAGTTGATTTTGAGTGCCACAGCCAAAGGCGGAAATGAGGGCTAATGATATGGCGAAGAGTCTAATCATCTAACGGTTTCCTGGAGCAATGCTGCAATGTCGCCTTTCATTTGGTTGGATACAATTCCAAAAAGATCATTGGCCAATTCGTTTGGTGTTTTCGCCACTTGGCGAGCTGAGAATAATCCTTGTAGCTCCGTGCGAGCCTGACGATTTTGATTCACCGCATTGTTTTTTGCTGGGTAAATCTTTGGAATCTCACTTGTCGAAGTTGCATAGCGAACTTGATCTTGCATTTCCTTCTCAACAATCTTCGACAAGATCACCTCACCAGTCTTCAGAGAGACTACTTTGTATTGAAAGCTGATTGAAGCAGAATTGGAGCAGTAGTATTCCATGTAGTTGATTTTTTTGTACTTCTTCTCGGTATAATACTTCTCTTCTTCTTTGTTATACTTCTTCTGCGTGTATTGTTCGTATGCAGGCAAGGTCTTACTTGTCGTTCGACCTTTATTTTCATTGTAGCTTAGAACTGTTCCGGTAATGATCGCCTTAGCTCCGATGAGCTCTCCAACAGTTACAGCAGTCTGCTCGTCAATAATACCAGACAAGCCTAGCTGCTGCTCATCGACGATGGTTTGAAGGTTGTCTCGATCTACGATTTTCAGAAAAGGATCGTCTATTCCGGTCATGGCGTCCAGGGCGTAGGCCTGCACTTTTGTAGCCATTCCGATGCGATTTGTGGCGTTCTCAAACTGCAGAATAGCCATCGAGTAGCGACCTTCCTCCACACATTTTGCTTTCAACGTTGTCGCGTCTTTATAGCTACTTTGCCTTTCAACCACCTTCGAAAACTTGTCGTGGGCCGTTCGCCATTGTTCCGCAGAACGCGCAGCTACACCTTCAATGTATAAAGGCTCCAAGTACGCGATGTCACCCAAGCTAGAAGCGTCTTTGAAACTAGGATCCAATTTCGAGATCTCAGCGAATACTATCTCCGCAGCTTTATAGTTTTCGGCATCAAGCTGAGTGGTGCCTTCATCGTATAATTCGTGCAGGTAAGCGTCCTTGATCTCATCATAGTCTGCACGATAAAAGTCGGGCATACTTAAGGTGACTCCAAGATCTTTAACGTTATTGAAATAGCCATCAGCAGTTTGGAATGCGTCTACGGCGTCCTTCTTATTGTTAAAACTCTTCTTTTGAGTAAATTCATTTAGCTTGTCATTGAGCACTATTTGCCCAGTTTTTTTCATCCCGATTTGAGCTTCGAAGTTGGAGCGATTTTTTTGCAAAGCGATGTAATAATTGTTGGCCGCTTCATGCTGCAATCCGGCTTCTTCGAGCTTCTGACCTTTTTTAGTGAATGCCTTTGAACTCTTGCATCCGGCTAAGCAAATCATAGCGCTTACCACTACTAGGAGCGAAGTAAACCTCAGTGTATGTCTTAAAGTGGTTAGGATCATTTGGATTCTAAGTATTCGTTCAATTTGAGGTAAAAATATATTTTCTACTCCCTATACCAATCGATGTGCCAAATTTTGTCAATGTTGAGTTATTCAAATTTTATGGGCAATATCGATCTTCTTGCGTTAGCGCCGTTATATTTGGCGCAGCTCAAAAAAGCAAAATCACATGTCCAGACAAATACTAATCATTGGTGCAGGAAGATCATGCTCGTCTTTGGTAGACTATTTACTCGAGCATGCTAAGGAGGGAGATTGGAAAGTTAAAGTTGGTGACATGGATTTGTCGCTTGCTGAAGATCGTGTGCACAATCACCCAGCGGGAATTGCATTTCAGTTTGATGCATTAAACGCCACAATACGTCGGCCTGAAATCGCAGGTTCGGATCTCGTCATCTCGATGTTGCCAGCTCGCTTTCACATAGAAGTAGTGAAGGACTGTATCGATTTAGGCAAAGATTTGATCGCACCTTCATACGTTTCTCAAGAAATCCAAAACCAGGAAGGAGAAATGAAAATCGCGGGCATGGGAATTCTCATGGAATGTGGGTTAGACCCCGGCATTGATCACATGAGCGCGATGGAAGTTATTGATCGTGTAAAGGGAGAGGGAGGTAATGTTGTTCGTTTTGAGTCTTTTACCGGAGGTTTGGTTGCCCCTGAAAGCGACAATAATCCTTGGAACTACAAATTCACTTGGAATCCGCGCAACGTGGTGCTTGCAGGACAAGGAGGATCAGCGCAGTTTATTCATGAAGGCCGCTACAAATACGTCCCTTATCACAAACTCTTTACACGAGTGAAGCCAATTCATATCGATGGCTACGGTGAGTTTGAAGGTTATCCAAATCGTGATAGCCTGAAGTATAAAAAGGTATACGGTCTTGGTCAGATTCCAACGATCTATCGTGGTACGCTGCGACGCGCGGGTTTTAGTGAAGCGTGGAATACGTTTGTGCAAATAGGTATGACGGATGATACATTCCAAGTCGCCGATCTAGACCAGTTAACATGGCGAGATTTCACGAATTCTTTTCTGGCTTATCGAACTGATATACCCGTTGAGGAAAAATTTCAGAGATATTTGAATCTAAGTGTGGAGATTATGGATAAGCTCAAGTGGCTGGGGCTGTTTTCTGATGAAAAAATCGGTTTGAAAAGAGGTACTCCGGCTCAGGTTTTGCAGCATCTGCTAGAACAAAAATGGAGCTTGGAAGAAGGCGACAAGGACATGATTGTTATGTGGCATCGTTTCAATTATATGTTGGACGGAGTTGAAAAAGAGATTCACTCGAGCATGATTGTGCTTGGCGACGCTGAGCATACGGCTATGTCAAAAACAGTTGGTCTGCCGGTTGCAATTTCAGCGAGATTGCTTTTGGAAGGTAAAATGAAGCTTGACGGTGTCCAATTGCCGATTTCACCAGATATTTATACTCCGCTTCTCAAAGAATTGGAAAAGAACGGCATCGTGTTTAATGAGAAAAATATCTTGTGAGAATAGTATTGATTTTCATAGCGTGTTTATGGACTTTGGTCTTGGATGCGCAAGTAGGTCCTAACATTCCCGACAGTCTCGTCTTGCATTCTGCCAAAGACTACGATAACCATATGGCCTTGGCCAAAAAATCATTGGCATGGTTGATCAACACTCCATTGGATGAGCATGTGCACAAAAGAAACGAGGTGAATGCATTCGTAATGTTGTGGTTGTCCGGATCGCCCACGATTAGGTTAGAAATCGATAGCAAAGCGACGCCTTTTATCCATGAAGATGAAACACTTATTTTTCCTTTCATCCACGGAATGGCACTCTATCAATTGGGCCATCCAGAATGTACAGATCGCGCCAAGTTGCATGCCGAAGGTTTGCGGACGGTTAATAAGGCTTCTAAGCAAAGTCGATGTGTGAAGTCGTCGAAAACGCTCAAGGCTATTTCAAAAGCCGCAAAGAAAAAGCGTCTTACGGATCTCGCGACGAAGTGGCTTTCGAGTTGAAAGCAGTTGCAATGCGATAGCGTAAGTTCCCACATTCATATCTGCAGATATAGGCTCTAAGCCCTTTGCACGAGAGCTGGAGAGAGCTAGAAAAGCGAAAGTCCCTCTTCCCGTGTTTCGGGAAGATGGGACCATCACTAACCTATTACTCGCACGTTATATTCATTAAAGCAAAATGCTATCGGATGATCATCGCCATTCCATTTTTGGCGCATGCCTCCTTGAGCAAACCTTCGTAGGTGATGCGCATGTCCGAGGTATATATGTCGTTATGGGTAAACTCCATTGTCTTGGTGTTGAAACGAACGATGGCCATTGGGAAATCTAAGTTTCCAATATCGATTCCTTTAAACAGGTAATTTGGGACTATGTCAAGATCACATTGGTAGACTGGAGCAATTCTTTGGTGATTGTCCATATCGGTGTCGATGGCAATTCTCTTTTGAACGAATCCTTTTTTTGTGACTTCCAGTGTGTAGTATTTGTTTGAGTGCAACAACAGTTGGAATCGACCATTGCGGGGTGTTTTGAATGAATTGATCACGTCATTCTCTTCATACAAAGTGATTGTTGCGCCAGCGCAGCGTTTACCTTGCTCAGTGACAGATCCTGCAAGAGGGAGTGCGCCTGTCACTTTTTCTATTTGAGAAAATGTAGCCAAAGAAATGCAGCATAGACAGGAGAGAAGTGCAGAGCGAGTTAAACTATTCATGGTTGTAAGAATTTGGAAATTTAGTCGTGCCTCGTCATGGCACTGGGACTTCTACGTGTTTCGTGCCGCTCAAGTTGGCTTAAAGAAACTGTAAGGTAAGTCCTACGAACTCGACGCTCTAAATCGTTGATTAACAGTGGTTAAAGGGTTGTTTAGGCATTGATGAAGACGATTTTATCTAAAAAATGGACCTACACGTCCAATACCAGAAAAGCGCAAAATCTTGCTAAATAGCCTTAAAGTGGCTTAAAACCGAGACGAACAATAGGTACATTTGACCGGTTTTCAAGGCATGAAGCAGTTCGACATCCCCGAGTTTTATCGTTCCAATTTGGTCACCCGTATAAAGCGAGCCCGCACGGCAGCTGACCGGATGAAAAAGGATCTAGCGCCTACAACTCTGGATTTTGGCAGCGTTAAGATTCTCCTCGCAAGACATTTCGGCTTCTGCTATGGAGTAGAAAATGCTATTGAGATTAGCTATAGAGCTTTAGAAGAAAATCCGGGAAAGCGCATTTTCCTTCTCAGTCAAATGATTCACAATCAAGTGGTCAACCAAGATCTTCAGGATCGTGGAATGAAGTTTATTATGGACACCGAAGGGAATCAGTTTGTCCCTTGGGACGAGCTCAAACCAGAAGACATTGTCATAGTGCCTGCATTTGGAACGACCCTCGAGATCGAAGAAATTCTCAGAGAGAAAGGAATAGAAGTTGCTCGATACAATACTACCTGCCCCTTCGTTGAGAAGGTGTGGAAGAGATCCAACAAGTTGGCCGCTGATGGCCACACCATCGTAATCCACGGTAAGCGAAACCATGAAGAAACGCGCGCCACATTCTCGCATGCGAGTGAAAACGGCCACTCATTAGTCGTGAAAGATCTGGCGGAAGCCAAAATCTTGGGTGAATGGATCAAAGGAGATCTGAGCCGGTCGAAGTTTGACGAACAGTTTGGAGCTAACACCTCCGCTGGATTTGATCCTGATGAGCATTTTAAAAGAATTGGCGTGGTCAACCAAACCACTATGCTCGCCACGGAAACTCAAGAGATCAGTGATTACCTACGAACGATAACTGTCGAAGCTCAGGGTGAGGATTCATTCGCCGATACGCGGGATACTTTGTGCTATGCGACCACTGATAATCAAAATGCTACTCTGTCGATTCTAGAAGAAAAGGCGGACGTTGCTATTGTGATAGGTGGCTACAACAGCTCAAATACTTCGCACATTGTGGAACTTTGTGAGGAAAGACAGCCGACCTTTTTTGTCAATTCAGCAGATGAGATTCAGAACTTGGATTCGATTAACCACTTTGACTGGCGAAATAAAGAGAATGTCTCGACCGAAAATTGGTGGCCGAAAAAAGAATCGCCCACGGTGATCATCACGAGCGGGGCTTCGTGTCCAGATGCGCTGGTAGAGCAGGTGATCTTTAAGCTCACTTCACTCCTAGACAATGTAAAGGAGACGAAGTTGGTGATTGAAGAATTGGGATTAGACTTGTAAATGTTTCCCTTCCTAAAGCGCCTTTCTGTGTGCTATTCGCGACTCTAGACAGTTAAATTTAGTAAAGGGTCGTTTTGTTCGATAATCTCCTTTCAAATTGTAATACTTTTGAACTCGCAATAGCATGCCACAACCTCCTAAGAGATATTTTAAATTCTTTAAAAACGTCAAGAATGAACCTCGACGTTTTGAGTACAAACCACGCACTTACAGCGAGGAGAACGAGGAGTGGGAAGCGCGTAAGCGAAGGATAGAGAGAGAAGTTGCGGCGGAAAGGGGTGAGAAAGTCGATTTTAAGCCAGGAACGGTTAATTTTCGCGACACGTGGTCGCGTCAGAAAAGACAGAAGAGCCGATCAAAGTCAGCCATGATTAGACTGTTAGTCATTTTGGTCGCACTCACC
>Ga0206679_10004165_pt1 | contig 10884 bp, 13 predicted proteins | sample M110012015metaG_FD_155464 | JGI IMG/M metagenome (GOLD analysis project Ga0206679, IMG submission 155464) | Ammonia-oxidizing marine archaeal communities from Monterey Bay, California, United States - M1 100m 12015 | ecosystem: Environmental > Aquatic > Marine > Intertidal zone | place: USA... | reverse complement strand
GAGAGTGTACGTTCAGCCGCTAGGAACGCGGCTCCCGTTCGTGCAAAGAACTCACGGGGGCGCCAGCGGCGCGGAAAAGACAGCTGACTCCGTTCCGGCCTAGAAATCCTGGTCGCAGAAGGGAAGCCCGGCGAGCTCGACATTGAGACCAAAGAGCAGGTCGCCGGCGGCCAGCTCGAGCTGGCCGATCAGGTCTTCGACGAAGAGGTCCTGGAACCCTGCCAGCAGGCTGCAGATGAAGCCTCCCCGGGCGTCGAGCTCGATCACGACGCTGTCTCGGTCAAATTCGATCGGCAGGATCTCGACGAGGATCAGGTTGTCCTCATCATCAAAGCCGGTGACGAAGGGGACGATCATATCGCCGGAAAAATCGATGTCGACCTGGCAGTCGGTGTCACCGCCGAAGCCGGAGTCCACCCGGATCGTGAGACCCCGGACATTGCCCTCCATATGGCCGACCAGGCGTTCGTTGTCCATGTCGAGCTCCGTCGTGATTTCCGTGACCGCCACGGGGCAGCCGGGCTCGCCCTCGCACATGGTGTCTTCATCCGCAGGGCAGACGGTGGCCGTCATGGTGTCGCTAACCTCGATGACCGCGGCATCAGGGGCGATGCAGATGATCGGAGCGACCTCCCTGCGGACCATCTCGGTGAGAAATTCCTGGTCGATGCATCGGGGGGGTTCAACGATGCCGCAGGGGTCCGCGGAGCAGCCGTCGGGGGGCGTCTGGCAATCAAGCGCGTCATCGTCGGTCTCATCGCAGCCGCATTCACCGAAGGGAGGCGGCGGCATTCTTCCACCCGAGAAAAGATAGGCGAGGGTAAAGATCGCATCGGAGATGTCGGCTTCACCGCTGTCATTGGCATCTTGTGCATCCGCGCAGCCGGGGGCCTCATTGCCGAGGAAGAGGATTCCCAGCAGCGCGACCGGGTCAGAGATGTCGACCTGGCCATCAAGGTTTGAGTCACCACGGATGAATTGAGCGCTCTGGGCCTGCCGGGCGCCGAGCATAGAGACTACAAGAACCAGGACTACCTTAATTTTCATGTGAGGACCTCCAGCCCTTTTTGTTCAAACCGACAGGTTGTTTTTTCAGCGGACCAAAGCGGAGCCTGTCCGGCTCGCTAAGGATAAATCAATAACGGACCCTTTATGAAGGTAATTGTCCGACCTCCGGAGGGGCAATGCAATTTCGAATTCTTCCGGTCCGGGATGGTTTTTAGAGGAGCTGGGCTCCATCGCCGATAGTTGTTTCGAATATTCGCAGTGGTTTCATAAAGCGGGCGGTCCATTTTTCCGCGAGCTCAGCCTGGAATTCTGCAGCTGAATTCTCTTCTACCAGGTTGACTGTCGCTCCGCCGAAGCCACCTCCTGACAGCTTTCCGCCGATAAATCCCGGCAGGCCGGAGGCCGCCTCTACGAGGAAATCAAGCTCTTCACAGGAATTGCCGAAGAGATCCCGGCTGGATGCATGGGACTCGACCATCAGCTCTCCGAGTTTTCCGCTGTCACCGTTTCGCAGAGCCTCGCTGCCCTTCAGCACCCGGCCGTTTTCCCGGAGAACATGTTCGGCGCGTCGACGAGCCTCCGGCTCGATGGTGTTCCGGCAGTCGAGAAATTCTTCCAGCGTCACCTCCCGAAGGCTCGGCACGGGCCTCCCCAGGGTCTCGGCCAACTGGCCTGCCGCACTCTCGCAGTGAGCGCGCAGCCTGGCGTACTGTCCATCGATCAGCTGGTGTTGCACCGCGGAATCGGCGATGACGAGGGAGATCCTGGAGCCGCGCAGGGGCAGGCGTTCGTAGGCCAGGGTCTTGCAGTCAAGGAAGAGGACATGGTCGCGTTTTCCGAAGAGCGCCGAGAATTGATCCAGGATCCCGCAGGGTACGCCGACGAAATCATTTTCCGCCCTCCGGCAGAGCTCAGCGATTTCCATGGGCTCCTCCGGCCGTCCGCCCAGCAATCCGTAGGCCGCCTCAGCAGTCGCCAGCTCGAGCGCCGCCGATGAGGAGACTCCCGCTCCGCTCGGCAGTGAGCTTTCCACCGCAAGGTTGATCGATGGCAGCAGCCTGCCGCCCGCCATGATCTCGCGAAGCACTCCCAGTGGGTAGTTGATCCACGATCCAGCCAGCGGCGATGGATCTTCGAGGCCGGCATCGATTCTCTCGTTGAGTTCGGAGCTCCAGCCGGCAAGCCGGGGGGGAGAGGTCTCGTCTTTTCCTGCCGCAAGGACGACCGCCAGCTCGAGGGCGACCGACAGGATGTAGCCGTTGTTGTAGTCCGTATGGTTTCCGAGCAATTCCAGCCGTCCCGGAGCCCTGGCCAGGATGCCGGGGTCGGAGCGAAATTGTTTCCGGTAGTTTTTCCGCGCGCGCTCAGCCAGCTCTTTGCAGGATAGGGAACGTTCTGACGTCATATCGAGCTCCGATTCTCCAGGTCCGGTTTCGCGGTTATTGCTGGCACGATTGTGCGTTGCTCGCCGGTGAGCGTCAACGCAGATGAGTGAGCTTGTCATGGTCCCGGCGGCGTGGCACTATCGGCTCCATGATGGATCCAGGGGAATCTCCAGGTTCAGCCGGCTCTCGCCCTCATGCGGAGGTGGTGGCCGGCGTCCTTGTTCGCGCCGATGCCTGCCTGCTCTGTCGGCGACCGGAGGGCAGTAATATGGCCGGATATTGGGAGTTCCCGGGCGGCAAGGTCAAGGAGGGAGAGACCCGCGAGGAGGCGCTCCGCAGGGAGCTGGAGGAGGAGCTTGGGATCGCGGTTTCCGTCGGGGAACACCTCTCGACCCTTGAATACAGCTACCCTCATCTCGATATAACCCTCCATCTCTTCAGCTGCGCCTCCTTCGAGGGGGAGCCGCGTGAGCTCTACCACAGCTCCATCAGCTGGGTCGCTCCTGGAGAGGTCGACCGGTCCTCGCTGGTTCCATCCAACCTGCCCTTTCTGGACATTCTCGCGCGCTCTGGCGAAGATACTTCGCGCGAGTCGACCTGAGGATTCGCGGAGGCCTCAGCTCTTTCACTTCCCGGCACTCTTAACGGACCTGATGATGACCAGCAGCTTCGATCCTGATTCCTGTCGACAGAATTTTCCGGCCCTTGAGAGAGAGGTCGATGGTCTGCCCGCGGTTTATCTCGATGGCCCGGCAGGCAGCCAGGTTCCCCGGAGCGTGATAGATGCCATGGGTGCTTATCTTGGCGGTCGTAATGCCAACCACGGAGGGAATTTTCTGACCAGCCGTGAGAGCGATGCGATGCTTGCCGAGGCCCATCGCGCAGCGGCCGACTTTATGGGCGCCGCCGATGCCGACCTCGTGGCCTTCGGCGCCAACATGACGACCCTGACCTTCGCCCTGAGCCGCGCCCTGTCAAAAACCTGGAAGCCCGGTGACGAGGTGATTGTGAGTCGCTCGGCCCACGATGCCAACTTCAGCCCCTGGGTGCTCGCGGCCGCCGACGCGGGGGCGACGGTGAGCTATGTCGACATCCGAGCCGAGGACTGCACCCTCGACCTCGATGACCTAGCCGCGAAGCTCTCCAGCCGGACCCGGCTGGTGGCGATTGCCTGCGCGTCCAACTTCAGCGGGACGATTCATCCGGTGAAAAAGATTACCGCGCTGGCGCACGCTGCGGGAGCCCTCGTCTATGTCGACGCGGTGCACTACGCTCCCCATGCTCCGCTGGAGGTTGAGCACTGGGGATGTGATTTCCTGGTTTGCTCGGCGTACAAGTTTTTCGGACCTCACGTGGGGCTGCTCTGGGGAAGACGCGAGTGGATGGAGGAATTGCCGGCCTACAAGGTAAGGCCGGCGGAGAACACCTCCCCCGACCGCTGGATGACCGGTACCCAGAACCATGAGGGAATCGCCGGTACGCTGGCTGCGATCGACTATCTCGCGGAGCTCTCGCGTACCGATGGAGAGCCCGCGGATCGAAGAGAGGCGCTGCTGAGGACCTGGGAGCTTATCGGTGAATACGAGAGGCTCCTGTTGAGGCGGCTGCTCGCTGGGCTTGCCGGGGTCAAGGGGCTGAAGGTCTGGGGCATCACCGATCCGGAGCGCGAGAGCGAGAGGGTTCCAACTGTCTCTTTCACGATCGAGGGATATACGAGCGCTGAGGTCGATCTCCACCTGGCCGCCCGCGGCATCTTCTCCTGGAGCGGCAACTTCTACGCCCAGCCGCTCTCGGAAGCCCTGGGTCTCGAGCCCGATGGGGCGCTCAGGGTTGGACTGTTGCACTACAATACCTCCGGTGAGGTAGATCGCCTGCTTGCGGCCCTCGAGGAGCTGGTCGGCGGCTGAGGGCAGTCTCAGGCATTTCCCGGGGGAGGCTCCGCCTTGCGTCCTGGCCGCAGGGAGGTCATGTAGATCTGTTCCATCGTACTCAGGCGCATGTCGGCCTTCACGGGCGATTCCGGGGTGTAGTTGACGAGCCGCAGGAGAAAGGATCCATCCGCATCCAGGTCGATGATGTTGATGCAGCCGGCATCCTGCTCGATTCGGCCGAAGGTATCGAGGCCACCGCCGAGGGCTCTCGACAGGATCATCCGGTTGGTTCCCCCGTGCGCCACCAGGAGAAGCTCGTTCCAGTCGCCGCGCGCCGCCAGGCTTTCGAGGGCTGGGATCACCCTGTCCTCCAGTGAACCGAAGGTCTCCCCGCCGAGAAACTCGGTGTCTCGAGTGAGGGACTTCCGCATCGAATTGGCGAAGGCGAGATCAGCGTCTTTGCCTGCGTTCTTGAAGGCATCGCCGGGGATGATCTCGCGCAGGGCCTCGATAATTTCAGTCTTCGGCCTGGAGTCGATCTGTTCCAGGGCCAGCTCGGCGGTCTGCAGGGTTCGCGGCAGGCCGCTGGTTATTACCAGGTCGATTTTCGCTTCGCTGAGAGCTTTGCCGGCGGCGCTGGCCTGGTTCCGGCCCTCCCCGTTCAGCGGGACCTCTGCCTGCTGGTAGGGGACCCCGCTGGGGTTAAAGTAGCTGACCTCGCCGTGGCGAAGAAGGTAGATTCTTCGTCGCGCGTTGATCACTTTTTCAAGCTCGGTTAGCATATCGTCGCGCATAGTAGTTCCGCCGGGCCGATGGTTCAAGATGATCAGGCTGCGGATCTTAAGGAGTAAAACATGAACAACCAGCTGCTGGAACAGGTATTGGAGATCGCGGCGGCGGCCGGGCGCGCCGCGATGGAACATTACGGAAGCGATGCCCCGGTGGAGTACAAGGAGGATAATTCACCGCTTACGCTTGCCGACAAGGCGGCCCACTTCGTGATCGTGAACTCGTTGCAGGTGCTGGATCCCTGGCTGCCGGTGCTGTCGGAGGAGTCGGACAAGGATGAAATAGCCGACCGTAAGAGCTGGCATGATTTCTGGGTCGTCGACCCTCTTGACGGGAGCAAGGAGTTCATCAAGCAGAGCGGCCAGTTCACGGTGAATATCGCGCGGGTCCAGGGGGACGAGCCGGTGCTGGGTGTTGTTTACGCGCCCGCCACAGGTGAATACTATTACGCCGCGCGCGGCGATGGAGCCTTCGCCATCCGCGCGGATGGATCCGTCGACGAGATCATCGTGAGTCCGGCTGATCCGCCGGGCCTGAGAATCGTGGCGAGCAAGGATCATGCGGGTCCGCAGGTAGAGGCTCTGCTCGGACGTCTCGATGGGGCCGAGTGCGTCAGCATGGGGAGCTCGCTGAAGTTCTGCCTGGTGGCGGAGGGCGAGGCGGATTTCTATCCGCGTCTCGTCCCGACCATGGAGTGGGACACCGCCGCGGCCCAATGCATTCTCGAGACGGCCGGAGGCTACCTGGTCGATCTCTCTGGACGCCGACTGCTCTACAATAAGGACGACCTGCGCAATCCTTCCGTCCTCGCCTATGGAGATGATTCCATGGACTGGCGGGCTCTCCTCGAAGAGGACTGAGAGTCTCGCGCCTGCGGGAAGGGCGGTCCGCGGCCCTGCAGCTCCCTGGGGGAGCCCCGGGCCGCGGTCCGCTTCCGGCGTGCGCGTCCTAGCCCTTCTTTTTCGATCCCGCGGGCTTCTTGTAGGCGCCGCGAGCTGCCAGGGCCTTGTCCAGCGCCGCCGTTACCTTCGCGCCCATGGGATCCTCCCTGGGCGAGAATTTTGCCAGGACCTTTCCCTCATGGTTGACGAGGTATTTCTGGAAGTTCCATTTTACGGCTCCACCGAGCTTGGGATTCTTTTTGTCGGTGAGGAACCTGTAGATGGGGTGCATGTCTGCTCCCTTGACGGAGATCTTGGAAAAGAGAGGGAAGGTCGCCTTCTTCTCTTTCCTGCAGAAGGACTTGATCTCCAGGTTGGTGCCGGGTTCCTGTCCGTTGAAGTTATTGGCCGGAAATGCGAGAACCTGGAAGCCTCTGGACTTGTACTTTTTCTGGAGTGACTCGAGACTCGAGTACTGTGGTCCGGTGAGGCCTCACCTGCTGGCGACGTTGACGACGAGAAGGACCTGGTCTCTGAATTTGTCGAGGGCTACGGCCTTTCCGTCGATGTCCTTCGCCTTGAATTCAAAAAGCGAATTCGGCGCTTTCGCGTTCTTCCCGGCATCGTCAGCCACGGCTCTCGCCGTGAATCCGCCGGCGAGGAGCGCAAGACCGAGGACGAGATATTTTCTGCGCATGTCTGCTCCTTGCATAAGGGGGCATAAGGGGTTGGTGTTTCACGGCTGGTCGCCGCGACGAACGTTCAGCATAGCAGCAACCCCGGGCGAAGAAAAGAACCGCTGTCGTATCGGCGGGCCGCGCCGACAGGATCTTACATGGAGCAGGACCAGTCCTCGAGGGGCAGGCGCTCTTCGAGGCTGAGCTCGCAGGCATAGCCGAAGCCCTCGCCTTGCAGGGAGGCTACATTGAGGCTGCCGTTTCGGATCAGCAGACGGGCGGAGTTTGCAAAGGGCTGGTAGAGGTCCGGATGGGCTTTCAGGACCGCCGCAGCCTCGGCCGGGGGCAGGTGATCGAGCCCCCGGAAGTAGTGGTGGCCATTGCGCTCCACATGGGGAATTCCCAGGGCCGCCACTGCGGCGAGATCCTGCTGGAGAGGAATGATGGGAAGGTTAGCGAGGTCCTCGGCGCTCTGGAAATAGCGTTCTTCGCCAGCCTCTCGGTTGAGCTCGCAGACGATCCGGCGGTTGTGGAGGCTCTTGAAGATTCCCTTGCAGTTCTTATGCGAGGTGCCGCTGTAGCCGAGGGCCACGGCCCTTTTGAAGCTGTCGAGGCTGTCGTCGGATTCATCGATGATGATAGGCCTGGTTCCTGCCAGCTCACGCAGGCCCGCCTCCTGGTCGGAGGAGAGCGCGGTTTCCCGGCTGAGCGGCTGCTCGATAAAGAGGATTCGTTCGCAGAAGCGCCCCGTTGAGGCCTCCCGGGAGAGCCTGTCAAGCAGCTCGATCAGCTGGCGGGGGTCCTTGTATTGCTCGTTCCCATCGAGGGTGATGGAGTAGCCATCGACGCAGCGCTCCTCGAAGAGGCGGGTCAGCTCTCCGATGCGTTCGAGGTCGGTGTCATCATCGCCGCAGACTTTCACCTTGAAATAGCTCAGGCCGTATTCGTCGATGCATTCATCGAGAGCCTGCGGCAGCCCGTCGCGCAGGCGGTCCTCACTGGAGATGTCGCTGGCGCGGATCGGATCACCCAGACCTACGGTATGCCGGCAGTGGAGCCGTTCGAGCGGCTGGTCAGGAAGTATGGTGGCGGTATCGAGTCCCGTGAGATCATTTTTCAGCAGCTCGAAGAAGGACAGACCGCGGAGTCTGGCGAGAGCATCGAGCATCGCCCGCTCGAAGAAAGAGCTGCCGAAGGCCGAGGTCAGCGCGTTGAGTCCGGCCCTGGAGCCATCCTCGTAGACCCGGGGAAGAGCGGCCTGCCAGTGCTCGGCCGCGGTCGCGGCGTGGGCTCCGCAGTCGAGGTAGATGTTCCGGGCCAGGACCATCGCCTTCACCTGGTCCTCGACGTTCCGCCGCAGGGTCTTTTCCGGATCCTTGTCAAACCAGCGCGGCGGCAGGCCGTCGGCGGCGACTCCTCGGGCGGTTTTTCCATTGGAGTCCTCGACCGTGAGGCGTATGTGGAGGGCTGGAGCCGCTGTCATGCAGGCGATACCGTAGCGAAAAGGCATCCGCGTGGAGATGTCGTGGATGAAGGCCTCAACCTCTATCAGCCTGATTAGTGGCGCCTCGTTTCGCATGGGTGAAGCATACCGGATCGCCGGCCGGCCCGGTATTCGCTTCCAGCGGCCGCCGTCATCATTTTAGCAGCTTGCGGGATCACCCTCGATTCAAGACAATAGGTTCGCGGACGCCGCGGTTTTCCGTTCTCTCCTGCGAGGTTCCTGTTTTTGCAACGACATCTGAAGGCTATTCATTGCGTAACTTTTTTCAGGCTCCTGCTCGAGCTGGGCCTCGGCGTCTGGATTACGCTTGTCGCGGTGGGGTGGGCAGGGGAAGCCGGTGGGTGGTTGCCTACCTATCATTCTTCGGCTCGTCCGGAGCCAGGGGACCGGGGGGCCTTCTTCGTTCTTGGAGGAGCCTTGATGCTCCTGGGGCTGCTCAGGGCGGCCCAGTTGCTGGCCGCCGTTCGCCCATTCCCCTGGTCGCGCAGGCTCGGGCAATGCCTGGGAGTGCTTGATTTTCTCACCCCGCTGACTTTGCCCCTGGGTCTCTGGGCGCTGCTGGTCTACCGGCATCCCGATACGAGGCAGATTTTCAACCGGGGATTGCGAGGCGACGCTGAATCGGTTCAGGCCCGGTGAGCGGCTGTAGATTCCTGCCGGGCTGAAACAAAGTACGGGTGATGATCATGGTCTACTGTCCTGGCTGCGGCGAGCAGGCTCTCAAGAACGCGACCTTCTGCGATTATTGCGGTGGTGACCTGCCGCGGGGCCAACCGGGGCTGGAAGAATCTTCCGGCGCTGCGCCCTCGAGGATTTCTGCAGGGGCAGAGGAGAAGCCATCTTCACGGAGCCCAGCCTTTCTTGTCACGTTTTGCGCCCTCCTTGGGGCTCTTATCACCGGCGCCTCGCTTGTTTATTTTGTCGGCGACGGGGGAGACCCCGGTGAGTTATTGGGCCTTGTCATCTATGGCAGCCTTATAGGGGGCTTTATTTCAGGCTTTGCGGCGAAGGTCGCGGTTCAGGCGGCAAGAGGCCCGAAATCTTCACCTTATTCGGGGGAGAGGTTTTCCTATTCCGGGTCGAGGTCTGACAGGGCCGGGCCGACAGGCGTTCGGCCGCTGCCGGAGTCGGCGGGTCGTTTCAAAATATGGAGGGGAGTCCTGCTGAGCATCGCTACTTTCGGCCTCTACCTTTTTTTCTGGAAAAGCCATCAGATGAAGGTGCTGAACTCCTGGCTTGGCCGGCAGGAGCACAGCTTCTGGAAGTGGCTGCTGTTGAGCCTGCTTAGCTGCGGCCTCTACACGCTTTACCACGAATACAAGACGGGCCGCGACATCAACGAGATCCAGCGCAGGATGGGTTGGCCGGAAGACCGCGGCCTGGGAATTCTGAGTCTCCTCGCGACCCTGTTTGGAGCTGGGCTCCTGTCGGTCGTTCTTCAACAGGAGGCGATCAACAAATTCTACACTTCGCCGGAAATAAGGAGCTGAGCGGATGGTTACGTTAGCCAAATCTCGTTCGGCTGTTCCTCGCCGGGCGCGGTTTTTTCCTGACAGGCAGGCCCGGGTCTTTTCCGATACGGCCGCGTCTGTTACCCTGTAGGGAGAATCTGGGTCTTAATTGGAGATATTGAGAGATGGCTGATTGTCCAGCTTGCGGCGAAGCCCTTGTTGAGGGCGCGGAATTTTGTGACTATTGCGGGGAAAAATTACCCGGAGAGGGTGGCGGTCAAAGCGCTGGCGATTCTTCTTACAGGAATCCCGTGCCTGTTGCGAGAGACGAGGCTTTTGTGGGCATAGCTACGGGAATCGTCCTCACACTCCTTACCTGCGGATTTTACGCCCTGTTCTGGCAGGCTAGGCAATTCAGGGTTCTGAATGCCTGGCTGGGCAGGGAGGAGTACGGTTTCTGGAAATGGTTCCTACTCTCCATCATTACCTGCGGAATTTACGGTATTTACACTGAATATCAGATGTCCAACGGCATCATCGAAATCCAGCGTAAGAGGGGCTGGCACACCAACCCGAACCTGGGAACGATATGTGTTGCGGTTTCGTTTTTTGGGAGCCCTATAGCCTCGATGGCTATCCAGCAGGAAGAGATCAACAAGTTCTATAATCCACCCCGGTGACGCAAGATGTTGACGCACTCACACCTTGCAAGGCTGTTTCTGCTTGGAATCGGAGGGTTCGGCCTCTATCTGGCGTTCTTCGGGAACCCGGAGGGGGGAATCGCCCTCATTCCCTGCCCTGTTCGATCGGTCATCGGTATCCCTTGTCCAGGCTGCGGGATGACGCGTTCCTGCCTGGCCCTGGCGCAGGGTGAGTTTGTTTCCGCATGGAACTTCCACCCATTTTCTTTTTTCCTGGTGGCCCTGGCGGTTGGCGTGGGCTTTTTTCCGACCGCCAGCAGGTCTCTCTGGAATCGTCTCTCTCCAACGGCTCGCGGCCTGTTTTTTTTCAGCCTGGTCGCCCTTTGTCTTGGCCGCTGGATCGGACACTTTTTCGATTAGATGTCCTTTCGTATTAATGCGTGAAGACAGATCTTCAGCTATCATAGTTGCTCTTAACGGGCCGGTTAAGTGGTTGCTTCCTCCCGCCATTTTGATAATTCATGGAGCTTGACGATGTTTTCACCATCTACCGGTACTCAGCTGCGTTGGGTCTTCTCGGCGTTTTTTCTTGCCGTCGTTTTTTCCCCGGGGGCGGCTATAGAGGCTGATTCTTCCGGCGAATGGCCGCAGTGGAGGGGGGCTAAGCGTGATGGGAA
>Ga0206679_10004161_pt1 | contig 10892 bp, 12 predicted proteins | sample M110012015metaG_FD_155464 | JGI IMG/M metagenome (GOLD analysis project Ga0206679, IMG submission 155464) | Ammonia-oxidizing marine archaeal communities from Monterey Bay, California, United States - M1 100m 12015 | ecosystem: Environmental > Aquatic > Marine > Intertidal zone | place: USA... | reverse complement strand
TCGATGTCCTGACGGCCTTCATATAGATGCAAACGCGCCTCAAGCGCATAACAAAACGGACAATTAAAATCACCATATACCTGAAAGGACATCATGGTAGCGTCATGTCTTTTTTTTATTGTTAAAATTCAGCTACTGCCCGTAGGGAGACCTTATTCTCGTTCAGAACCTATCATCCAGACAAATTACCATGAATATCCGAACTAGATAAACTAATATATTCAGTGGCATTGTATAAACACCGGACATGCAAACCATTTTTCATCTTCAATCGTTGACTTGACACCCATATGGAGAGCTAATGGAGAGTATCCTTGGCAGCCAAATCAAATATCTGGGCAGGGCAAAAGAAAGAACCCGATTCTTGCCTTACCACCAACAGCAGGTGATCCATGAACAGCAAACAAACTGCCGCCTTCACTGAGGAACATGACATTGCCGTACCCTACATGCAGAGACTGCGCGACTATTATCTTGCTCTGGGTTATGGAAACCCCTATCGCTGGGCCCAATACGCCGATGTTCCGTTTAAGTCTTTAGGTATCACCCTGGATCAAGCCAGGGTAGGCCTGATCACAACGGCCGCTCCTTTTAAGGAAGGTGCTGGTGATCAAGGTGCTGGTGCAGCCTACAATGCTAAGGCAAAATTCTACAAGGTCTACAGTCAATCAACTTCAGACCTGGATTTCCTGGGGATCTCTCACCTGGGTTACGATAGAAAATACTCTTCCGCTGAGGATATCAATTCTTTCTTCCCGCTTAAGGCCCTAGAAGCAGCAGCCCAGCAGGGTCGTATCAAGGCGGTTGCAGCACGCTTCTATGGCACGCCAACTAATAGAAGCCAAGTCACCACGATTGAACAGGACTGCGTTGATATACTGGCCCTGCTGGCAGAGGATGAGGTCGATTTAGCTATTCTTACTGCCAACTGACCTGTCTGCCATCAGACCGTGAGTCTGACGGCCAGGTATCTCGAGGCCCATGGCATGCCAACGGTTATTCTGGGTAGTGCCAAGGATATCGTTGAGCATTGCGGCGTACCCCGGTTTGTTTTCACTGATTTCCCACTGGGCAACTCGGCTGGCAAACCACATGACCTGGAGTCACAGGCCGCAACTCTCGAGCTTGCCTTCAGCTTGCTAGAAAAGGCGCCTGCGGCTCGCACCACCGTCCAATCCCCACAGCGCTGGTCCGCCAGTTCAGATTGGAAGCTGGACTTCCAGAATGTAGATCGAATACCCGAAACAGAGATAAAAAAAAGACGGGCCGAATTCGACAAGATCAAGGCAATCGGCCAGAAAGTGAGGGACCAGACTCTGAGTAATCACCCCGAGAACTAGCGCCTGTATGCTAGGACTGCTTGAACTGGGTGACGGGGATGAAAACGGCAACACTGTAACTCACTCTAATCAGGGTTGTCTGCTCTTTCTGGCAATTTAGCAGATCCCTCCTTATGATTTGATAAATTTGCAGGTGGTACCCTTACAGACATCTCGCTGTGCTAGAGTGCTTGCAAGATTTTAATGATTCGTAATGTTCCATGAGCAATGTTTCCACTTCTGCGCTGTTTCCACCCCGCTACAGAAACTATGCCCTTGGGGTTCTATTCCTGGGATACGTGGTTAATTTTATTGATCGTTCGATCCTGGCAATCCTGCTGGAACCCATCAAGCATGACCTGAGCCTCTCTGATTCAGAACTCGGGCTGCTGGGAGGACTGGCATTTGCCCTGTTTTACGCAACCCTGGGCATTCCCATTGCAGCGCTTGCTGATCGCTGGTCTCGGGTAAAAGTACTTGCCATCTCCATGATAATCTGGAGTGCCATGACCGCCCTGTGTGGTATGGCATCTAACTTCATTACATTACTCATGGCAAGGATTGGTGTCGGCGTTGGCGAGGCAGGAGCCAGCCCACCCTCGCACTCCCTGATATCCGATTACTTCCCCATCGAGTCGCGGGCCACAGCCTTATCTATCTACGCGCTTGGCATCCCATTTGGGTCCATGGTTGGAAACTTCGTTGGTGGCTGGGGCGCCGAAGAGCTCGGCTGGCGTACCACTTTTTTCCTGGTCGGCATTCCGGGGATTTTCGTGGCGTTTTTAATCCTTGCAACGCTAAAAGAACCGCCCAGGGGACTTTCAGAAAAACGCGAAATTAAACCAGACGGCACTGCGCCCCCAACGATGAAGGACGTATTTAAATTTCTCTGGACCAAAAAATCATTCCGCCATATCGGCTTTGCTGCTGGTTTACATGCTTTTGTCGGTTACGGCGCAGGTACCTGGAACGCACCTTTCCTAATCAGAAGTCATGAAATGCCCATTACCGAAGTCGGTAGCTGGTTAGCTATTATATCCGGCATCGGGGCTATTGGTACTTTTGCTGGCGGCTTTCTCGGCGATAAATTCTCCGATCGAACGGGAGACCGCCGCTGGTATCTCTGGGTATGCGGCCTATCTACTCTGATCATGGTACCTTTCCAACTAACAGCTTATCTGTACGACGGCCTGTGGGCGGTTATCCCATCACTATTCGTGGTGTCTATTCTTGGCGGCATGTATCTCGGCCCGTCTTTTGCCATGACGCAGGGCCTGGTCACACTCAGGATGCGGGCGGTAGCATCAGCCATCTTATTGTTCATGTTGAACATTATTGGTATGGGCCTGGGGCCCTATTTTGTCGGTATTGTCAGCGATCTGCTAGCACCCCAGTATGCCATTGACTCGTTGCGCTACGCCCTGTGCATGGCGGTACTGGCAAACTTATGGGCAGCGATACATTATTTCCTCGGGGCAAGCTCTCTGCGCGCAGACCTCACGGAAACCGAGGCATTATTTACACAACAATCCTGACTGCCGAGCCATTACAGAAACATTAAGCGTAACTCGAATGTAGTCAGTAAAACCCTTCCTTTGCCGCCGCTGAGCACCGAGTCATTGATGATGCCCATGAATGATGAGCCTTTAATCATGACCCTTAAGTTAGCCAATCCCGGTAACCTTGACTAAAAGGCAAAAAGATAAACACAGCAACCCTCTCCGACTGACAAAAATTCAAAGGACCAGGTTTAGTCAATTAACTGCTAACCGAACGAACCAATAAAAATTTAATCTTCAAATAGACATCTTGGTTTGCTACTTTTTATTTCATTGATGCAAAATGACCCTAGGTACAGGTATACTCAGGAATCTTTCTCGATATCAGATATATAAAATAAAGCAGCAATAAGGAATTAAATATGTTGTGCCCAAAATGTAATGGAGTAATGGAAGAAGCAACCTACGGACGCAATATGACCATAGATCGATGTACCCAATGCAAGGGAATCTGGTGTGATACGGGAGAAGCAGAAGTGTTAAAAGGAAAATGGATGTCCGATTTTCTGGACTCTGGCAATGTTAAAACCGGAAAAGTTCACAACAAGATAACTGATATTAACTGCCCCCGATGTGGCGTTGAAATGACTCATGTTAAAGATATGGAGCAACGGCACATTGGTTATGAGGTCTGCGAAGAACACGGTATGTATTTTGATGCAGGCGAGTTTACCGACTACAAGTACGAAACTGTTATTGAAAAAATAGTGAACTTCCTGCCAAGAAATCGAAGCTAGGCCAGTGGAATTCGGGGATTAACCTTTTAGCGGTTATCCCCAACTTGCAAGATCTTAAGGCTAAGCTGCCCGATCCCGCAGCCAATCATTTCGATACACTTAAAGTCTATACTCTTAAAGATAGTCGACTGAAGAATCACCTGAGGAGCTTCTTCATTTTGATCCTAGATAGTCAACCAGCCTATGGCTGGCACAACAACCAAAGCCTGCAAAGATTACTCACCGTGTATTCTAGCTAAACCTCTATAATAGTGGATAACAGTGGATTACCCGGGCTGGGGGGGACTTAAGTTTCCTTTGCCGTTTATGATCTGCCGGCCAGTCGGTACGGTTCTCGCAGAAAAATATAGACAATCACCAGGACACTGTACCCTAGCAGAAGTAACCAGCCGGTGTCGCCAATGAAATCCCAGGAAGAGTAGATGCCGTAACCGTAAATAACCACGGCGGTAAGGGGCAGGAGTCGGGTTAGCAGCACTGGCAATCTGAACGGTGCCAGACGATAAGCTTCAGGATTGCGCTTGGCTAGATTATAAAGAGCAACCACTGGAAACAATCCAAAAATGGCACCCACTGCATTACCGAGAATTGCCACATAGGTTAATGTCATACCTGTCAGGATAGGTAACATGCCAACTGCAAAAAATACCGTGAGGAAAATATAAGGGGTACCAAATCGATTTACGACTGCTAACCTGGCCGGTAACCAGCCATCTTCTGTGGCCATATACAGACCGCGAGTACACCAGGCAAAGATGGCGTTAAGTGAAGTCACTAGCGATATCATGATGCCACCTGCAATAAATGCAATGTAAACACCGGGAGAAAAGATAATCTTCGCTGTTGCAGCCAGATTCCTGCCTGCAACCTGGTCAAGCGGCAGCACGCCAGTGGCCACCACCGCAATAAGAATATAAAGCAGGCTGACAACCAGCAAAGAGATTCCCATCACCAGGGGAATCATCCTGCCCGGATTCTCCATTTCATCCCCGAACTCAGATATAAACTCGGAACCAATCAGGCTGAGACGCAACAAAAATGCTGCAGCGAAAAAACCACCAAAACCGTTTGGCATGACTGTGCGCAACTGCCTATAAGGCGCATAATCCTGAACATGTGTAAGACCAAGCGCAATGTACACAGCCAATGCTGCAAGCAGACCCAAAACCATCACGCTCTGAAATCGTGCAGCAGTTTTAATACCAAGTAAATTAGCAATAAAGCAAAGCAGCATGATGGTTGCAGCGACCAAAGTCATATTCAAGCCCGGTATCAATGCCTCGCCATATTCTGCGAATCCGATCGCGTAACTCGACAATATCACCTGCCCTGCAAGCAGCAGCGCCAGATAGAAAAAAGAAATCTTACTGCCCAGGAGGTCTCGCACGTAGGTATAATTGCCACCGGTGCTGGGAATAGCCGAACCCAGGGCAGCGATACATATCGTGGGAATGGCAACAATGCCTAACGCCAGTAAAAAGGCCCAGGGGGCGCCATGACCAGTCATGCCAATGCTGACCCCAGTTAAGACAACAACACCGGTGCCGATAATCTGGCCTAATGAAATACTCATCAGGTCCCAAAACTTTAACACCTTGCCTTCAACTGGTTGGTTCATTGTAAAGCTCGCAGGTTTTCTTTTATTTCATAACACTGAAACTGACGGCAACTGTTAGGTCAATCCAGCAATATTACCTTATCTGCTGTATCGCCTGATCCAGATCAGCAATCAGGTCTTCGATATTTTCTATACCAACAGAAAGCCGCACTGTATTGTCCGCAATACCGGCTTTTTCCCTTTCTTCTCTGGGTGTCGCACTATGCGTCATGCTGGCGGGATGCTGAATCAGACTATCCACGTTACCCAGACTCACGGCAAGCGTTGGAATGGTCACAGCATTGGTAAATACCATACTATTTTCTAAACCACCGCTGACCTTAAATGACACCATGCCGCCGAATCCATTGATCATCTGCCGCTTTGCCAGATCATGATAAGGATTATCAGGTAGACCGGGATAGAACACCGCTTCGATCTGAGCTTGCTCCTGCAACCAGGTGGCCACCGCCAGGGCATTGTCAGCGTGCTTCTGCATCCGCACTTCAAAGGTTTTTAAGCCAACATTTATCAGCGACGTATCTGTAGGGCTTGGCGCGACCCCCAGCATTTTATAGGTCAGACCAACACCATTGCCGCCGGAGGCCATATAATCAAGGTGGGTGCTGACGATGGCACCACCAATGACCTGGCCATGGCCGCTGATATACTTTGAGGTGGAATGAACAACAACATCACAACCGAAGGTTAGCGGGCGCTGGTGGTAGGGTGTGGCGAAGGTATTGTCAACCATAACCCAGATATCCTGTGCATGCGCGACCGCTACAAGATGTGCCAGATCCACAATTTCAATATTCGGGTTTGATGGTGTTTCAAGAAAAATCAATTTTGCATCGGCATTTTCAGAAATTACCTGGGTAAGGTTTGCTGGCCTGACATCCGTGAACCAGACCACCTCTATGCCAAGACGGGGAGCGAGCTCATACCACCACTTGAAGCTATTACCATATAAGCCACGCTGGACAATCGCCTTATCACCACTACCAATTTTTGCCAGCACCGCAACCGAGGTCGCGGCCATACCTGAAGAGGTTACCTTTCCTGACACAAGTTCAGACGGATCAATATCGGACTGTGATCGAATCAGGTCGATACCTTCCATATAAGCGATCTTGTTTGCCAGATGATCCATATTCGGGTTGTGGGTTCGTGTATAGGCATAACCCTTTTTCTTACCAGCAAATACATCACCGGCCTCTTGCACCGTGTCAAAGCCAAAGGTTGAAGTCTGATAAATAGGCATGAGATGAGCGTGTTTGTCATGACTGCCCTCTCCCACGTGGTTAACGATGGTACCCATACCATGTTCTGGCTTTACTTTTTTCCCCGTCATGGTTTATTCCCCGTTAATGAATGGGCTGCACGATTAGATCAGCGACCATGCGTTATAACAGAACTGGTGGTATGCATTGTGTATCCGTTGTCTGCTGAAGGACATCCAGCATCAGGCTGACCATGTTTGACCTCACTTGACTGATGTTACCGCCAACCAGCGTGATCTTCTCTTCCAGGCCTGCCGCGAGATTGATGGGCAGAGCAACTGCAGCGAAACTCATGCCAAGCTCAGCTGCAAGGTAAACCTCAGGGCAGCAGGTCATCCCCACGACGTGTCCACCTAACTGGTGATACATCCTGATTTCTGCCGGAGACTCAAATCGCGGACCGTTCGTCGCCACATAAGTTGCACCGTCATGAACCTTGACATCATGCTTAGCACCCAGTTGCAACATGCGCTCACTCATAACCGAGCAGAATGGCTGACTCATTTCAACGTGGCCAACACTTTTGTCAATTTGGTCAAAGAAAGTAAAATTCCTACCGTGAGTGAAGTCGAGGAAATCTCTGAGTACGGCAAGTTCAGAGACAGGATAATCAGCTGAAATTGACCCTACTGCGTAGGTAGACAGGATGCGCTGCACACCCAGATCTTTGATCGCTTTCATGTTGGCACGATAGTTTATCTTGTGCGGCGGCGTAGAATGATCCGTGCCGTGCCGGGTTAGAAAAATGATATCATCATGTTCACCTTTGCCGACATAAATCTGTGCTATTCCATATTCGTTTTCGACCTGCTTCGCGTCAACTTCAACGCCTTCAAGACTATAGATTCCAGTACCACCAATGACTGCGGCAGGCATAATGATTCCTTCTAGTTAATTACCATTTTTGTAACCCAGACAAATCGTAAGGGCTAACAATGCCCTGCAGAGTAACAACGCCGGAAACATATTCTGGCGGCGTGATGTCAAAGGCAGGATAGCAGGCCTGTACAATATCAATCGTCGTAGCAGTCCCTAAGGCAAGCTTTACCTCTGCCGGATCTCTTTGTTCTATGACGATATCATCTCGGCTTTTCTTGCTCTCATCCCGGCCCCAGGCGAATGCAAAAAAAGGTATATCATGGGCACGAGCGGCAATAGCGTTCTGATAGGTGCCAATTTTGTTTACGACATGGCCGTCTAGGGTGATTAGATCTGCTGCGGTAATGTACTTCTGGATTTTCTGCTCCGACATAAAATGTGCAGGCATGTTGTCTGTAATCAGATTGACCTTAATACCCATCTCCCGTATGGCTGGCGCCGTGAGTTTTGCACCCTGAAAATAAGGCCTGGTTTCCGGGCTATAGACCGTAATATCTTTACCATCTCTGGCTGCAAAAGCGAGCGACAGTATAAAACCGGCCTCGCCGAAACAGTGGGTAAGGATACCCTCTCCATCTTTGATCTGATCTGCCATTGCCCTGGCTCGCAGGGTGTAGTCGTCAAAAATGTCCAGAAGCATCGCCGTTATGCCCCCAGCGATGGCGTTATCCACATCGTCACCTTTAGTCACAGCCTCTTCGGCGATAAAGATAATCTGATCCAGGCGCTGTTTCATCGCCGTATTGGTCGGACGAGTGCTGATCAATATTGCCTGGGCCTGGCCAAGTTCCTTAAGCAATCCTACGCGCCGCTTTTTGCTGGCGCCAAGCGCCGCTTTATGTTTGCACGTCAGCAATCGCAATGCATTGACTGCAGCAAGCCAGGGTCCACTGCCCTGGGTAACCATATCCTGAATCGCTCTGGCTACATCGTCAATATTATCGCAGCTGACAAATGACTGCTCGAAAGGATATTTGCGCCGGTCGCCGATGAGTACCTTACCCGATTCAAAACGGGCAATATTTTCTGGCTTTAATATGAAGGGCAGAAGTTTGTAAGTACCTTCCTGTTCAGCAGGAGAGGGTTGAATTGATGGTGTGAGTCTTTGGCTATCCATAAATGGCTTACTCAGTAAATAGGACAAATCAGCCTCGGCCATCGGCCGGACGCTTGGACAATTGTCTCATTCAATTCAAGTGGTTGGAACCGCAGACTTCTTTAGGCGGGAATCTTCTTAATTCCAGTATCTTTTCTTTCAGGACCATAGCCCAGACTAGCACAATCGCGCTTTTAGTCTGTGCCCAGGGCAATCCGTGAACGTACCAAACCTCCCCTAACCTCCTGGCTAGCGATATTCTCTACAAAAAGCAAATCATTACCGTATTAAACTGACCCGCATAGATTCGTATCCGATCTTGTGCATGGATCAAGGTGAGCCTAAAAATATAAATTCGCGAGACCCTGCGCATTAACTGGACCCCAGAAACGAGTTTAGATGCTAACCTTAACGCAGGGCTTACAATATCGCGTCAAGCCTTATACTGTTCCGCTATCACGCCAGTCGAGTATGCACAGGGAGTACGGGACAACAGCTGTCGGGCAAGCATGGCAAGAAGCACTGATGCAGCACTTGCTCATCAAATACACGCTCATCCATCAGATGTCATCAGCTCGTAAACAATCTTGTATTAATGGGTTCAATACTATTGAATGGGATCAGCAAACCTTATGAGTTTTTCCCCGGAGCCCTCAATGTCAGTTGAACCTGCTCTTATTCTTTACTATTTCCCTCGGGCCTGTTCGCTGGCTGCGCACATTGCACTGGAGGAGTCTAGGCTAGATTATGAGCGCCGCATAGTGCACCTGCCCAGCAAACAGAATCATTCGCCCGCTTATCTGGCCACCAATCCAAATGGCGCTGTTCCTGCGTTGACCATCGATCAAAACACCCTGACCGAAACCCAGGCAATTCTGACTTACGTGGGTGACCAGTGCCCAGGAGAGGCGCTCATGCCACCACCAGGAGATTTCCGTCGTTATCGCGCCCATGAATGGATGAATTTCCTATCCAGCAGTGTACATACCTACGTGCGTTCAATTTTTCGCTCGACGGTATACGCTGGTGCGGATAACGCTACCTGCCTGGCTGTGAATGCCCAGGGCGTAAAGAACCTGGCCAAAGCTACAGCCATTATTGAGAGGCGACTGGGTGACCAGACATGGGCACTTGGAGACGCGTTCTCGGTTGCCGACGCCTACTTATTTGTAATGTATCTATGGACTACCGACGAGCGAGTATCATCAGTACCCGAACGACCCCGCTGGGATGCGCTGGCGAAACGGGTGTGGCAGCGTCCAGCGGTGCAACGGGTTGTTGCAATTGAACGGCAGGACCGCAATTATGAGATTCCCTGGGAGTGAGGACAGTATGAGGAAATCTTTTCTATGAGCCTCTACTATGTACAAAAGCTGCTTTATAAACTAAACCGAGACCCTACCCTCAAGCAGCGTTTCGATTCAGATCAAGATGCCGTTCTGGATGAGTATTCTCTGTCGGAAGAGGAAATTAAAGCGCTTAAAAGACCGGATATCGGCCTGCTCTATGTGCTCGGTGTTAACGGCCAGTTACTGATGCACTATGCAACCATGAGCGGTTACAGCTGGCCGGAATATATTCAGGCCATGCGTGACGGTGTCGAATATTATGGTCCTGTTCGCGAAGGGATTTATGCGATGATTGATGGCAAGGGAGCCACATAAGGATAATTCATGAGTCTGGTTTACGCTGGTACCTGTTGTCACTCGCCAGGCATCACGTCCCGAGGTGAGCTGGCAGACCCGGAGATAAGGCAGCAACTGCTCAAAGCTTTTGATCGACAACGTCAGGCAATTGAAGACGCCGATACTCAAGCTATTGTAATGGTATCCTCGGAGCACTTCGCCAACTTCTTTATGGATAACATGCCAACCTATTCGATCGGTATGGCCGATGAATATGAGGGTCCCATTGAAGACCCCGACTGGCTTAAGGTTCCCCACACTCGAATACCTGCAAATCCAGACCTATCACTTCGAATCATCCAACAGGTCCTGCAAAGCGTTGACGTCAGTTACGCCCAGGAATGGAAGTTTGATCATGGTATGGCGGTTCCCCTTCACTTTCTTACGCCGGATTACAAAATTCCCATCATCCCAGTTAACATTAACTGCCAGAACCCACCCTTCAGCCCATTGAGCCGAACCTGGGAGCTGGGCAAAGCACTGCGCAGAGCAATCGATATTGCGCCTGAAAGAATTGCTCTGATTGGTACTGGCGGGACCTCCCACTGGCCCTGCACACCAGACTCCGGGAGGATCAATGAAAGCTGGGATAACGAAATGATTAACCACCTCATCAATAAGCGTAAAGAGGCTCTTTTAGCTTATACAGATGAAGCGATTTATCAGCAAGCTGGACCTGGAGGGTACGAAGTTCGCACATCGATTTGTATTGCCGCTGCCACCGAAGAGCAGACTGG
>Ga0206679_10004159_pt1 | contig 10894 bp, 4 predicted proteins | sample M110012015metaG_FD_155464 | JGI IMG/M metagenome (GOLD analysis project Ga0206679, IMG submission 155464) | Ammonia-oxidizing marine archaeal communities from Monterey Bay, California, United States - M1 100m 12015 | ecosystem: Environmental > Aquatic > Marine > Intertidal zone | place: USA... | reverse complement strand
CTAATGGTTCTGTGCTAACTCAACACGAATTTGTTTGATCGAATCACATCTGCTTTCATTATTCCCTGTTGTGCTTTCACTGAGTGAGGCATCAATACCATGGTATATGCAGATAGTTTCCCGGTAAGAGCACTCTCAGTTAACTCTTCTATAGTTTCACGCTTCGACACGTTGCCACTCTGAATTGGAACCTTCGTTACGATACCATGAGGAACCTTGACCGTCTGTGTACCACTCGTATCCTTTGCCATCTGGATTACCTTGAGCCGTGATTTCGGGTTGCATAGATACAATGCTTGGGAGTGATTTTTGCTCGACTTGCATCACTTGCTCAACCATTTGAGTTTGATCATGTTCTTGTGGTTCAATGGACGATAGCCTCTGATTCTGCGCCTCAAATACGTCATCAAGTTCTGCACGGAGGCGCTCCAGCCGAATGCCTTGATGAGGACCAAGCATGCGCAACATCAGCGAGTATTCCCACATTCGAGCAACGTCTTCAAGTTCATCTCGAGTTTGAGCATCACGCAGCAAGGCTTCATATTTGGCCGTCCGACCATTTCGTGTAGCGAAACCAAATCCAATCCACATGAACAGTGGAATTCCGCCAAACATACCAATCAAATCCCATGCTCCAAGTCCAACTGCAGTTCCAGGTATTACAATTTCAAAACTGTCAACTGGGGCGTTGCTAGCTGATAGTGAATCAGTTCCAAGACGGTCTTCATCAGCATCAGTCCAACCATCTCCATCATCATCTGAGTCAGCTTGGTCACCAATGCCATCGCCGTCAGTATCCAAACATTCTAGCGGGTTTTCAGGGAATACGTCATCTACATCTAAACAACCATCTGCATCTAAATCACCAGGTGAAGGGAGTTTAGGTAGAATATCTATTGAGTCATTATAGCCATCATTATCACTGTCGTTTAGGAATGGGTCTGCATTAGTTCCAGATTGATTATCACCAAGTCCATCTTCATCTACGTCTTCCCATTGAGTTGGATTATCTGGAAACATGTCGTAGAGTCTGCCTTGAGGATTATCACCGTAACCGTCACCATCTCGGTCGGCCCATTGAGTTGCATCTGTAATGAACATGTCAGGATTTGTTCCTGTTTGATTATCGCCGTAGCCATCACCATCGATGTCACCCCATTGTGAGGAATCATCAGGGAACTTGTCAGCCCCGATGCCCATCGGATTGTCGCCCATTCCATCGCCGTCCGCATCAACAGTCTGAGTAGGATCGAAAGGGAAATCATCGGCATTATTGCCTAGACCGTCGTCATCGGAATCCATCCATTCATCGGGATCATTGGGGAATTTGTCAGGACGGTTTCCATTCAATTCGTCCCCATATCCATCACCATCTGCATCTTTCCATTGAGTAGCATCATTGCTGAAGTCGTCATCCTCATCAGCCACCCCATCTCGGTCGGTATCTTGCCAGCGTTCAGGGTTTTCAGGGAACCAGTCTCCTTCGGTGCCATATGGATTGTCTCCATGTCCATCTTCATCGGTATCGTTCCATTGTGTGCCATCACTGGGAAAAGCATCTGAATCATTTCCATCTATTTCATCACCGTACCCATCCCCATCTCGATCTTTCCATTGTGTAAAGTCATCGGGAAAAGCATCATCATTATCTGACCAACCATCCCTATCCAAATCAGGACAGCCGAGTAGACCTTGGAAGGAATCGCCCCAGACATCTGGGCAAGCATCACCACCATTTCCGTAGAGATAATCTCCATGGCCATCTCCATCGGTATCGCTATGCTGAGAGGAATCAAAATCGAATTCATCGGCATTATCCCCTACTCCGTCACCATCTAAATCCGCCCATTCGGAATTATTTGAAGGAAATAGATCACGGATATCGGGACTCCCATCACCGTCAGTGTCTGGGCACCCTCTTTCATACTCGAATGTTGAGTTACCTTCCTCCTTAGGACATAGGTCCATCAAATCCTCGTATCCATCATTGTCATCATCACCATCTTCTATTATATCGTTGCAACCATCTCCGTCGAAATCTGTCACATTGTTGGAAACCCAGCCCATGAAGCCAGCAGAACAAGCGTCATCACCATCATCTATGAGGTCATTATCATCATCATCATCTTCATCAGAATCTCTACAACCGTCTACATCTCTGTCAGTGCTTAATTGAGAAGACCAACCTGTTACTCCTTTGCTACATAGGTCAGAGGCATCAGGAACCTGGTCATTGTCATCATCCAAATCCTCTACCGAATCTTGGCAACCATCCGAATCATAATCTGTTATGCTAGTTGAAATCCAATTCAAATCACCCCCTAGACAATCATCAGGTTGGAGGTCTGCGATTCCATCATTGTCGTCATCATCATCCTCATCAGAATCTCTACAACCATCTGCATCATAATCTGAGGTTGTAGTAGAATTCCAGCCAGATGTACCATTATTACAGGAATCATCTGTGTTTCCAACACCATCCAAATCTAAATCGTCCCACAGAGCAACGAATACGGTTCTATCACCGTTGGAATTTACATTAGGGTTGCCAATAGGAATTTGTGAAGATGTGAATTCACCCGCAACAAATAGGTTTTCATTGGAATCTAAAGCAAGCCCAATTCCTGCATCATAATCATTGCCGCCAAAACTGAAAACCCAATCAAGTTGCCCCGAATCACTGACCTTCAGAATATAGGCATCAATATGTGAAGAGCCTCGCGGATAGGTATATCCTGTCACATATACGCCATCATTAGATGAGATAACTCCTTTTCCAGTGGATTCATCGTATAGACTTCCATAACTAAGGGCCCACTGGTAATTTCCTTGTGTCGTGAATTTAGCAACAAATGAATCCGCACTACTACCGTTTGTTCCCCCCAAGTCTAAATTGGCAAAACCCGAACAACCAGAATGTGTGCCCGTTACATAAACGGCACCGGAGCTGTGGGCATCAATGCCCGATATACTCTCACAATTTTCATTGGTATCTGAATCAACATAAACCCATGACCAACTCCCCGTTGAATTTAGTGCTGCTACAAATCCTTGAAATCCATCGCCACCAGCCTCCATATCATTTTCGTTGAACTGATCTGTGTCAGTATTACCGCTGTTGTAAAACATTAAATTCCTACCATAAGCGCTATTCGATTCGGATTGGACGTAGTATTCGCCAACGACAAACACATAACCATTTGGACCAATATCAATATCATTTACGTTTTCACTACTTTGCGTCCCCGCTCGAGCTACCCATTCCCAAAAAGCACTACCACTACTGCTATCATTCACTTTAGCGACAAAGATATCATATCCGCCACTTGCACCATCGTCATTATCCCAGAAGACGCTCAAACTACCTAATGTCAAATCGTGTAGATAACTACCTCCGACGTACACATCACCATATGAGTCAACTGCAATAGAACTGGCGTATGCGCGACCAGTAGTCTCTGAGTCGGTCACTGTACTAGACCTAAGGGCCCACTGCCATACCCCTGCAGTTGAAGCCTTGGCCACAAATACTTCAACCGATCCACCTAGTTCTGTACTACATGGCATGCAACCGTTGGTGAGAGTATTGGTTCCAAAAGAAATTGAAGTAGTGAAATGTCCAGTGATATAGATGCTGTTTGATTTTACTGCTATTCCCGAACCTACATCATCCCCATCTGCGCCGGCACTATATGCCCATTGCCAATTGCCGCTTGGTGAAATTTTTGCCACATAAACATCAGTTCCTCCTGAATTTGTCAAAGTTATACTACCAAAAGAAATAGTTGTAGATTCAAAATATCCTATGATGTAAGCATTCCCACTAGAATCAGTAGCTATGTCTCGTACAAATTCTTCAGAATCACCGGTTGTCGATTGGTTTGTGCTGGTGATTGATTGAGCGAAAGCCCAATTAGATGGCGAATAATCTCGTCCTGATGATTGAAACTTAATTGATTCAATATTGATTAGTTGTTGTTCTGATAAGGGGACTTTTTCATCTGAATTTGTATAATCATTATCCTCAATATTAGTGGTGCTGAAGGCCATGCTGACCATCAGCAATGCCATTATCACATTGAATAATACTCCTCTCACAACTGCCACTAGTCCATTCCACTCGATATTAATTTCAAGATTTAATTTCGTCCTGTTCCGCATCTTCTACGAGAATAAATTCAAAGCTCCCAGTTGCACTGTCATAGTCAATGCTGAGGAAGACGGCTTTCATCTGGCGCTCTTCAAATGGGTCGTGGAACCAAGGTTGCCCACCTCTGAAAATTTTCAAAATTTCTTTGTAATCGGCTAACGACATATCTCCAGTGATTGTATATTCAGCGGATTCTGCCCCCTCGTCGAGAAGATCGTCACCTTCATTTCCACGAATCACCGTGCGCTGAAGCCTTCGTTTTACGTTCATGTGAACGTTGCAGTTTGCTATTTTGTGCCAGTCTTTACCGACGCTTGCGATGAAACACTCATTTGCTTCCATGACGTGATGGTTAGGTTTCGGCTTTTAGTCATTTTTCACATTATGCTAGGACGGAACTCTCCAATTGCCGACATCCGTGATATTTCCAGATAGTTTCCAGGTACGAGCACTACGATTCATTTTTCATTCCATCGTGCTCGAACCGACCGTTCGAACTTCCTTGAACTGAGAGATGATTGAACCAGTCCAGTTCTCAGGTTCAGGTACGAGCACTACGATTCATTTTTCATTCAATCGTGCTCGAACCGACCGTTCGAACTTCCTTGAACTGAGAGATGATTGAACCAGTCCAGTTCTCAGGTTCCGGTACGAGCACTAAGCAATCTTTTGATGATATTCGTGCATTTAATTTAGTAATTTCTTTTCCGCCTTTTCAATACTTATTCGCACTGCCATTGCTGTATCTGGAGTTACTGAGATGGAAGTTATCCCACAATCGATTAAAAATTCAGGGAACTCTTCTGGATAGTCGGAGGGTGCTTGGCCACATATCCCAATTTCTAGTCCTGCATCTGTGAATTCTTTTATTGCTTGTCTAATCATTGTTTTTACAGCAGGAGAGCGTGCATCCACCGGGTGTTGGTACCCCTCCAAATCATCTCTTGAGACTGCATATACAGTTTGCACTAAATCATTTGAGCCAATTGAGCCACCATGAAGTTCCATTCTGGTAATGAAATTTTTCGCATCCAGCACATTTGAGGGAAGTTCAACCATCACGAATAGCGGAACACCATCATTTGGTCCTACATTATTGGCTGTGAGAAGATCTTTGACAGCCTCACCCTCCTGTGGGCTTCGGCAAAACGGAACCATCAGTTGAAGATTATCTAATCCAAAATCATTCAAAACGGAATCCATCGCTTCTAATTCCATTTCAAATGCTGGCTTGAATTTTGGGTCTAGATAGCGTGATGCACCACGCCAAGCAATCATTGGATTCTCTTCTTTAGGTTCAAAGATTTTACCACCTAGCAATTCACGGTATTCATTTGATTTGAAGTCAGAAAGGCGAACTAATACTGGCCTTGGATGGAAGGCTGCGCAAATCAAACCCACGCCCTCACGTAATTTGTCAATGAATAAGTCTCTCTTGTCTTCATATGCCCAGGCTCTTCGTGCAATTACTTCCACTGCTGCACGAACGATTGAGTTGTCCTCATCTGCCGATAATGCTTCAGCATATGGTTCCAGACTTGTAGAGATAGTTCCATTTTCTAGATATTCAACTAGAGCCTCATAGTGGACAAAGGCCAACGGATGAATACATACTTCGGAAGATAATACGAATTCAATTCTCGCTAATCCTACGCCATCGACAGGTAACTGTGAGTCGATTAGTGACTTGGTTGGGAATCCAACATTCAGTTTAATTTTTGTTTTTAATTTAGTATCACTCTTAACTGAAATCACATTGATATCAAAAGGATGGTCTCCCGCATATACATATCCTGTATCGCCTTCAGCGCATGAACCTGTAACTATGCAATGGTTGACAAGATTCATCGCTCCAGTACACCCGACAATGGCAGGAATTCCAAATTCTCTTGCAATTATTGCTGCATGAGAGGTACGCCCTCCTTTTCTAGTGATGATTAATGAGGCTTGCTTCATCAATGGTTCCCAATCAGGAGTTGTCATTTCAGTAACGAGTACATCGCCTTCTTCAAACACTCGATTTTCATATTGTATCTCTTCGAGAAGAACTCCCTCAGAAATTTTCTTTTGCATAGCTCTCTTCTTTTCTAAAACTTCGCCATATGAACGATAAGTTCTAACTCCGCCGCTAGCGATTCTATTACCAACTGCATGACCTGTTGCCAATACTTGTTCCGTTTCTTTCAATGTGCTAATCAGTTTTTCATCCATTGAATATATCTTCAATATTGCCTCATCACTGCGAGCAAATACAGTCTCTGGTCTTGCCTGAACAATGAATAATTGACCACTCTTTCCATCCTTAGCCCATTCGATATCCATTGGCATTCCATAATGCTCTTCTATCGATAAAGCCATTTGCGCTAACTCTCTGCATTCAATATTATTCAGTGCCCATTGCCTACGCTCTTGAAGTGATACTTGACTAACTTCAACATCGTTAACACCATCTTGAGCATATACCATTCTCCTATCCTTTGAACCGAGAACTCTGTTTACGATTGAGAATTTATTTCTCCTCAAACCTTCTTTCCAAACTGTAAATGTGTCAGGAGTTATTGTACCTTGAACTACCAACTCCCCTAATCCGTAGGCTGCTGCAATGTGAATAACTCCTTTATGCCCAGAATCTGGGTCAATTGTGAACATCACTCCGGAACAAGCCAAATCAGATCTTACCATCTTCATTACGACAACCGAAAGGGATGATTCAAGAGGATTCATTCCCTTATCCAATTGATAGCCAATTGCTCTCTCAGTGAATAAACTGGCAACACATTGCCGCCATTGACGAATAACTGCCCGTTCTCCACTAACATTGAGAAATGACTCGTATTGACCGGCAAATGATGCATCAATCGAATCTTCGGTAGTTGCTGATGAACGAACTGCAACATCAGTTCCTTGACCATATTCATCACAGAGGATGGAGTATGATTCTATTATCGCTTGCCTAATTTCCTCAGGCACAGGAGTTTGTCGAACTATAGCTCTAGCCAATTGAGCCCTTGAATGTAAATCCAAATGGTCACTTACATCTGCATCTTCCAGAACTGCTGCCAATGCAGATGAAAGAGTGGTGCATGATAATGCTGATTTTCTTATTTCTTCAGTACCCTCTGGCTCGGCAACATTCTCCCATGTCGATTCAGGAACTTCACAATTAACAAAAATAGAATACGCATCAGTAGTGACGTTGAACCCGTTAGGGATTCGTATTCCCGCTGAAGAGAGGTTTCTGTGCATTTCTCCAAGAGATGCGCCTTTGCCTCCTACCGTCGCAGTATCCTCTTTACCTACTTCCGAAAACCATTTTATCAATTTATTATTAATCATAATATGCACTCTCAATTTACTACTGGTAATCAGTTGTAATTGCATGAGGTTGATAATACTAGGGTAGTGTAATAATTAAACTTCAGTGCCAGGGAACTTAATTGATAAGTAGTGGTACCGCTATTTCACCACATGACTTAATTCAATGGGGTTGCCGATTGACCATGAGAATGAAATTATTTTTAATGCGCTTTAAATTGGCGCCAATAACATGATTTAGTGGCCCGAATACTGCAAACAATTAGATTGAAATTATTGATTTAATACGTAGTGGAATTGGATCTCTCAAATAATATTGCTATAATTTAACTGTATTCTCAAACACCGAGTTTCGCCTTGGACACTTACCGCTTTAATAATTACACCTTCCTGTAAAAGACATGGCTGCTGTAATTTGTGGATATGCAAGATCTCCTTTCACCCCTGCTAAGAAGGGAGCCCTGTCGGGTACCCGACCAGATGATATCGCCGCCGAGGTGGTAAAAGGGCTAATTGATAAAACAGGATTGGACCCAAATCTAATCGAGGATATTATTCTTGGTTGCGCCTTCCCTGAGGCGGAACAAGGGTTTAATCTAGCACGAATGTTATCATTTCTTTCCGATTTACCACCATCGGTAGCGGGGGTCACAGTCAATCGTTTCTGCGGGTCATCGATGCAAGCAATTCATGATGCTGCGGGACGTATCGCAATGGGATCTGGAGATGTATTTATTGCAGGAGGCGTTGAATCCATGACTCGTATCCCAATGTCCGGATTCAATCCAATGCCAAATCCACGGCTGGCGAAAGAGATGCCAGAGGCATACACCAACATGGGACTAACTGCAGAAAATCTTGCTAAAATCTATGAAATCGAGCGGGAAACTCAGGAAGAATTTGCAATTGAGAGTCACCGTAGGGCTACAAATGCAGAATTTGGTGGTGTAATAATTCCAATCACAACAAGTGACGGGGTAGTGTCTAAAGATGGCTGTATTAGGGCGGATTCCGATTCTAGTTCTCTAGCCAGACTCAAACCGGCTTTCAAATCTGATGGAAGTGTAACAGCTGGAACATCTTCACCACTCACCGATGGTGCAGCATTCGTACTTGTATGCAGTGAAGAATTTGCTCTCGACCAAGGACTTGAAATTTTAGCCTCAATAGAATCGACAGCAGTATCGGGTTGTTCCCCTGAGATAATGGGAATCGGTCCTGTATCTGCAACTAAGAAGGCATTACTTAGAGCCGGACTGAGTCTAGAAGAAGTTGATGTGATAGAACTTAATGAGGCCTTTGCGGCACAATCTCTTGCAGTAATTGAGGAACTTGGCCTAGATATTTCCAAGGTAAATATCGATGGTGGTGCACTCGCTTTGGGCCACCCACTTGGCGCTAGCGGTGCAAGAATTGTTGGTCGTGCGGCTACTATCTTGGCGCGAAAAAATGCGAAAATCGCACTTGCGACTATGTGCATAGGTGGCGGACAAGGCATTGCTACAATTCTCAGGAAGGTGGAAAAATGATTCTTACAATTGAATCTCCACATCAGTCCGTAAAGAAACAACACAATGGCGGCATCAATAAGGTCGCAGTTATTGGAAGTGGAATTATGGGTGCAGGAATCGCTGCGCATTGTGCAAATGCTGGATGTGATGTACTGCTATACGACATCGTTCCAAGCGGGGCAGAAGATAGATCAGTGATTGCTCGAGATGCTATATCAGGCATGAAAAAGAGCAACCCTGAAGTCCTAATGCATCCTTCAAATGCACAGAGAATTCATCCAGTAAATCTAGAAGATGACTTACCACTTCTACAAGACCGAGACTGGGTCATCGAGGTCGTTGTTGAACGTATTGATATCAAGCATACCATCTATTCCAATATTGAAAAATATCTTTCTAAAGATGCAATTCTATCTTCAAATACCTCTACTATTCCCCGTTCGTCCTTGGTCAAAGGTATGAGCCCTTCTCTCGCTTCGCGATTTCTAATAACTCATTTTTTCAATCCCCCTCGCTACCTACCCCTATTGGAGATAGTAGCGGGAGAAGAAGTCCAGGAGGACCTTTTCCATAGAATGAGTATATTTGCTTCTGAGAGACTTGGAAAAAGAGTTACTCTTTGTAATGACACTCCTGGCTTCATCGGTAACCGACTGGGTATTTATTTCGTACAGCGGGCAATTGCTGCAACTCTCGATTATGGATTCACTGTGGAGCAGGCTGATGCTATGCTTGGTCGCCCAATCGGTCTTCCAAAGACAGGTGTTTTTGCGCTAATGGACCTAGTTGGGATAGATATTATTCCTACCGTTGTTCAAAGCATGGTGAGCAATCTACCACTCGAAGATTCATTACACATTATCGCCGGAAGAGGAGAAGAAATCATCGAGACGATGATCTCCCAGGGATATACAGGACGTAAGGGCAAGGGAGGATTCTTTCGCCTCAATACCGATGGTGAAACTCGTATCAAAGAGGCAAGAAGCCTCATCGATGGAACCTATTCAACCGCAAATCGTCGAGCGGCATTCACCTCGGCAAAAGTCGGGCGTCAAGGCCTCAAGCGTCTAATGACTCATCCCGATGAGGGCGCAGCCTTTGTCAAGGAAATATTGCTAGATACATTTGCATATGCATCTTCACTCGTACCAATTGTAAGTGAGGATATCGGTGCGATAGACGGTGCGATGAAGGTAGGATATAATTGGAAGAAGGGTCCATTCGAAATGATGGATTCTATCGGACTTGAATGGCTTGTTGAACAGATGACTTTGGCTGAAATTGAAATCCCACCATTCCTCGCACTCGCAGCAAAAAACGGTTCATTTTATGGAATTGACGGAGGAGAAATAACTCGGGTCAGTTACTCTGGAGACCTCATCCAAATTCTCAAAGGAGCTGGAGTAACCACTGTTGCAGATATCAAACGCCGTCGTGGTAAAGCGATTCGTAGGAATGCTTCAGCAAGTATCTGGGATGCTAACGATGGCGTTCTACTGGTTGAATTTCATTCCAAGATGAATGCCCTTGACCCATTAATCATGGAAATGCTACTTGCTGCAGTTGACCTCTCAGAGGGCGATGAATGGAATGGAATCCTGATTGCAAACGATTCTGCTAATTTCTGTGCTGGTGCCAACTTAGGACTGGCGTTATTTGCTGCAAATCTCGGTGCATGGGGTACATTAGAGGACTTTATTGCTCTGGGCCAAGACACATATCAGGCGCTAAAATATGCAGATGTCCCCGTGGTATCTGCAGCAACAGGAATGTGCCTTGGTGGTGGATGCGAGATTCTACTCCATTCCGATGGAGTAGTTGCACATTCAGAATCATACATCGGTCTTGTGGAGGTCGGAGTCGGAATTATCCCCGCTTGGGGCGGTTGTAAGGAGATACTTGCAAGACTCACTCAAGA
>Ga0206679_10004158_pt1 | contig 10894 bp, 10 predicted proteins | sample M110012015metaG_FD_155464 | JGI IMG/M metagenome (GOLD analysis project Ga0206679, IMG submission 155464) | Ammonia-oxidizing marine archaeal communities from Monterey Bay, California, United States - M1 100m 12015 | ecosystem: Environmental > Aquatic > Marine > Intertidal zone | place: USA... | reverse complement strand
GGCAATGCAGTCTATAATTCCATCCTTGAGAGCCTGCCACAATGCATCTGCATGACGCTTTGTCCGCAACGGAGGATTCATCTGAGCCAAAATGCCGAGCTGCTCGTAGCATTCCGGTACAGTCAAGGTGAAATGCTGTGGACAAACCTCTGTTGAAATGCGATGCTCCCTTGGTAACGTACGCAGAAAGTCACATTCATCTTCCGTTGTCAAATGCAGAATATGCAGTCGACGCCGGTATTTAAGCGAAAACCGCACCGCAAGTTTTGTAGCCCTGAGTGCCGCAGATTCATTCCGGAGCAGGGAGTGAATGCGTACGTCCGAAATATCCTTGAGCAATGCTTTGTTTTCCTGAAGAACAGATTCGTCTTCCGCATGTACTGCTATCAGACGGGAGCCATTGGCAAAGATTTTTTCCAAAACATCCGGATCGTCCACCAGCAAATCTCCGGTAGATGAACCCATGAAAATTTTTATACCACAAACATTTTCTACTGCATTCAACTCCTCCAGATTATCCGGAGTTGCTCCCATAAAAAAACCGTAATTAACTACAGATTTTTCTGCCGCCAACTGCTTTTTTTCCTTCATCCGCTGACGTGTGATTACCGGAGGTGTATTGTTCGGCATATCCAGAAAACTTGTAACTCCGCCTGCCGCAGCTGCACAAGAACCACTGTGTAAATCTTCTTTGTGATCAGCTCCCGGTTCACGGAAATGGACCTGTGGATCAATGATGCCCGGAAGCAAAAACAATCCATCCGCATCAATCACTTCTCCAACGTCAGGTATTTCATTACCAATAGTGCAAATCCGACCATTGATAACTGAGACATTTGTCCGCTCCGTTCTTACCGGAAGAACTACCTCGGCATTCCGGATAGTAAGTGCTGTTTTCATCTAAAACTTCCATAATCTGCACGGAGTAAAGCAGCTGCATCCTTTGCAAAATATGTCAGTATCATATCTGCACCTGCCCGACGAATTGACAATAGCATTTCCATCATAGCACTATCCCGGTCAACCCAGCCTTTCTCTGCAGCTGCAACAACCATCGCGTATTCTCCGGAAACATTATAAGCTGCCACTGGTGCATCAAAGGCCTCACGAACACGTGAAATTACGTCCAGATAGCACAATGCAGGTTTGATCATCACCACATCTGCTCCTTCTTCCAAATCTAAAGCAATCTCCTTAAGTGCCTCCCGGATGTTGGCAGGATCCATCTGGTATGTTTTTTTGTTACCACTTTTTGGTGCAGATTGAAGAGCTCCACGAAATGGCCCATAAAAACTGGAAGCATACTTTGCAGAATATGCAAGAATGCCGACCTGAGAAAATCCCTGCACGTCCAGCGCATTTCGAATTGCACCAATTCGCCCGTCCATCATGTCGGAAGGCGCAATCCAGTCTGCACCTGCTTCTGCATGTGAAAGTGCCATTTTGCACAGTACTTCAACAGATTCATCGTTTACGATTTCACCATCAATGACCAGTCCGTCATGACCGTGAGTCGTATATGGATCAAGAGCTACATCGGTTTGCACACACAAATCCGGAACAGCAGATTTTATTGTACGAATAGCACGTTGAACAAGGCCATCTGAATCATACGACTTGGTAGCCAATTCATCTTTATCTTCAGAATAGCCAAATAAGTTTACTGCACCAACACCCAGTGCATAAAGTTCTTCGCATTCTCGAACCAATTCATCTGTAGATAAGCGAAATTGGCCTGGCATACTGTCAATATGATCCCGGACGGATTTGCCTTCCGCAACAAACAGCGGATAAATAAGTTGGCGCGGAGAAAGTTCTGTTTCACGCACTAATCCACGAATAGGTGCGGTGCGTCTTAAACGTCTTGGGCGATACACCAAATCCATTTTAAACCTGTCAAATGCAAATTAAATAGTCAATGGTTGAAACACTCGAACACGAGCCTTCAACTGCTATCCATAATGAAGGGGGGAACACTCATACAAAAAATTAAAGAGTGCTTAAAAAGAGGCTTATTATCCTGCCGTTTTTTCTATTACAATTTTGTTTTTACCTGAACGTCGAATGACAATCTTTTCGCCTTTATTCCAATCCAACTCTTGAAAAATCTGTTGTGGAATTATCACACGCCTCGAACTTCCGGCTTTACCTGATGCTCTAACTGTATCCAGGTGTTTACGCTTTTTTGCCTTTGAAACTTTTTTTGCAACTCTTGTTTTTGCAAACTGAGGTGGAATTTCACCAAGTTTCATTGCGGCACTCAACAAGCGGGCCTTTAATGTATAAACCGGAATTTTTAAAGCCTTTGCTGTTGCACCCATGTTATTTTTAGAAGCAAGCTCTGTCACCTTTCTTAAAAATTCTGCATCTCTTTTCATATCAATCCTTTTTGTTAGAAAACATTTCCTAAATATCTGTCCTGCTCTTCAAAACTAAGCAAACATTAGCCGTTTCGTTTGAAGTATAATTCAATTTTTTTCAGGAAACAAGAATTTATTTAATTCTGCAACTTTTTTTAATAATCTGCCACATTTCATGCAGGAATCTTTTTTTGACTTTCAAGCTTAAACTTCACTTGTAATTTCTTAAAATTCTCTATTTCATTTTGATATGGTGTGTAGTAAATATTCACATTTCCACGGTCTGTATCTTCCCAGAATTTTGCTCCAGAATACTGAAGTCTTGCAAAAATAGTATCCTTTGTTTTGGAAAATAGTGGTTCTCCCATTAATAAAAGATCTTGTAGAGTATCTTTTGCAATTGTTTCAGCAAACTCTTTTTCATTCTGATTGAGATAAAACAAGGCCAAACCAATATGTAAAAGCCGAATGCCATGATTTTGACTAAAGAATTGTTTCGCAATTTCTTTGTCCATATCTTGAAAATTATCAAACAATAAAAACTTTTGCAGTAATTCCTGCTGCAGTTTTCTCTCCCAATTTTTCTGATAGATTATCTGCATTAGTTTCTGCATTTCAGAAGCAAGAATGTCTAAAATAAAAGCTAAGGAACGTGCTCGTGGAATTGCGTTAAAGCACTGTTGTGCATAAAATACAAAATAACCTATACACGTCTTAACCCGGTCCACTTGCCGGTGTTCCACCAGGTAGCTGAGAAACTGTCCATAATGAAAAACAAGATTATATAAATTACGCGGTTCATTATTGTGCTGACCGTGTTTTAGTGCAAATCTAAAGTAAGTGTTAAGACGAACCGTGATTACTTCAATGAGTTCCTGGTCGTCACTTTCCATCGCCGTTTTTCCCACTTGGCTCAATTGTTCCACACACAAAGTAGAAAGATCGAATTCTCCATTATCAAGAAAGACGTTGTATACATTCCCTATCATTCTAAAGCTCTTCTGTTCATAAAATGTGTGAGATTTTTCAACTTCCGCCAATAAACTTTTCAAAGTCCGGAAAGAAATATCATCACGAATCAGTTGATCAATTTTATAAAAGTCTTCAGGAAATTTTGGTTTTAACTTCACGTAATATCTTAGTAATTCGCCAATTCCTTCTATAATTTGTGATTTTGGTTCTTTGTATGGAACAAAGACCAACAAATCCATTAGTTGATTAAGTTCTTCAAATAACTGGTACTGTATTTTTGCGTGTTCTTCCTGCGATATTATTCCTGTAGAACCTTTTTTAGCTAAACGCTTAAACTTGGCATAACTACCCTCCAGTAAGTTTTCGATTACATTAGAGGTTTTGGTAGATTTGAGAATGGATAAAACAAAAGGGAAGCCAATCACCAGTGAAACAGCAAGTAACACGTGGTAATTAAATATGAGGCTGGATACTATTTCAACTCCGGCCTCCGAAAAGATCTTGATTGTGAAAGCATGTATTAGACACGCTACGGCCCACCATACAAAAATTAGACTGGGCCAATGATCCATGTATAAATCAATCAGTTTCGGCACATTTTGGGAGGCAAATGTGATGACGATTGTTAGACTTCCTAAGATGATGGCTAAGAAAGAAAGCCAGACTATAGGAGCAAAACCGACATCAAGATCTGACCAAACCGGATTTGCTCCAATTTTAAGCAGGAAATTATTATAGAGAGGAAAAAGGTAAATTCGAAAAAGGGAATCAGCAAGCAGCATTCCTGAAAAAACCATCAGAGCCGCATACTGTGAACGTGAACGGGTCAGCAGTGCGCGTAGAATTCGCGAAAAGGACTGCGTCAAATTGACTGATTCCCGCATTTCGTTTTTTAGCTTTCAGGTTTCAATGGGCAGGATTCCATTTTAGTAGTATTCCGTTTATGCCTGATCGGAGTCCTCTTCCAAATTTTCGGTTTGAACTTTTTTCATTGTCAGACGTCCTTCATTATTTTCCAGAATAGCTTGAAAAGTAGGCTTATGTTTCAGTCCGGCGCGAGCTGATTCTTCAAGGCTATACAGCGATTTAGCCCGTTTGGTCATGGTTATAACTTTTTCAAACAAGTTGACCTTTACATCCTGTTTGTGTTCTTCCATCAAATTCAGATAACTTTCTTTCATTTTTTTGTTTTTAATAATTGGTTAACTCGACAGTCACGAGTTTTATCGTGTCATCCCGAACGTATGTGAGGGTTTTTATAAAATTTCAGCACTTTTTGAGATCTCTGCCCTCGGTCGAGATCACATACTGCAGTCAATATTATCAGCATCTTACGAGATTTAATAACTCACAAACTGGTTAAAGTGACAAAAGTAAAACCTCAGTTTCCTGGCGAAAGACGGAATCAGGAGCTTTTTCCAGCAACTGCTCAAGTAAATTTTTTGCCTTTTCAGTTTCTCCTTTAGCAATTGCTATCCTGGCCATTGCCCGCCAACGTACGTCCTCCCATGATGATATGTTAATTGAATCCAGCATCATCCCTGCTTCGTCCCACCGTTGCTGCTGTTCAAACAAGGCCGCCAAACTTAGCCGGGCTGCATTTTGCAGAAAAGTTGTAGCTTCCGGATGCTTTATTACATCCTGAAAAACTGCAATTGACTCATCAATTTGTGTCTGACGTGCATATGCCTCTCCGGATTCCATCAATGCCAGTACGCTCAGTGTAGTGCCTGATTCAGACTTTGCAAAATCCCGTAAAGCAGATATTCCCTGAGTTAACCTTTCATCTTCAGAAAGGGCTGGATTGGTAAGCATTGCCCGTGCAATATGATATTGATTGGCCTGGTTAATACGTTCATTTTGCACATACTTCCAACCTCCCCAAATTGCCAGAATCAATGCAACAACTGCAACTGCAGCACTGATATACAAGTATTTCTTCCGGTATGCATGATCGACAAATGCATATAACTTTTTTTCCAGACGATTTGGTTGCAGCAGCTCTTTGCGGCTCATTTGTTCTGCATCGCTCATTAATTTTCCGTCAATAACTATTTTTTTGAAAAATGTATGATTTCATTTCATTTCCTAACCCAAAGTGAATTACGGTAGGCGTCCTTCTTTTCTGCTGTGAGATTCTCGTCGCCAATAGATTTCATACTCTACAATAAATCTCAATAAGAAAGATACAACATTTAAGTCTAAGCTATAATGCTAAACCCTTCAAGCATAATAGTGTTAAATCACCAAGAATTCGCCATTTATCACATTCTACCAGAAATTTTCCGGATTAAACCGTTAGGGTAGAAAAGGCTTATTTATCAGACTGAGTCATAGACCAGGATGTGAAACTAAATTATCTGTACTGAGCACAATCCCGTATTGATTTTACATAACCAAAACCTTCGCAAGTTCTGTGGCGAATTTAGCAGTCACAGCAAAAATAGATTCCATCGGATTTGCAGCAATCGATGTTGGAAACACAGAACCATCAAATATTGAGAGATTCTCCACTTCATGATGACGCCCTTTTGAATTAACCACCGATTTAGCTGTGTTTTCACCCATCGGACAGCCTCCCATAACATGCGCTGAAAACAAACGGGCTTTCAAAGTTTCCATTGGTAAAGATGCAATCGCTTTTTTAACTTTTTCGAGGCTGTAGTATAGCTCGGCGTCCCTGTGAACAGGAGCAACAGCTTTGGCGCCGGAAGCAAATTGGATTTCCGACATTGCTATAAAAGCATCTCTGATTCCTTCCCATACGTATCCGGAAACAGGATAATCCAATCCGGGAGTTCCGTCACTTTTCAGGTAAACTTTTCCACCAATGCTTTCTGGATGAAATCCGTCTCGCTGAAGTCCAACCAAGACCTGCAGAAAAGGTCGCTGCCTCATGATTTCTGCATGGACTTTACCATGTCCCTCCAAAGCAGTTGCGACCAACATCGGCTGTAATGGTGGACATTCCAGCTTGAAGCCAGACTTTTGATTGTCGAGGCGCGTCTCAATGTAATGGTCTGAGTAACTTGTTTGCGGTGCACCGTATTCTCCATTGACCGGAAACGGCATAATGGCTCCGGAAATATTGACAGGATGAAGAAATGTCCGTGTTCCTACTAAACCATAAGGGTTTAATATTTTGTTTTCAGAACGTAACATGATGGCTGGACTTCCAATTGATCCTGCAGCCAGTACATAATGTCTGGCTTTAATTTTTATGGTTTGTACGCCTGGGGCATTGCCACGCGGAGTCATCGCTTTGCATTTCAGTTCAGTAATATTCCCGTTTTTGATTTCAATAGTTTCCGCTCTGGCTTTTGAAATGAGAGTCGCTCCCTCTTTTAATGCACCCGGAATAGTCGTAACCAAAGTGGACTGTTTTGCGTTGACCGGGCAACCTGTTCCGCAATATCCCAAATTAAGACATCCAGTAACATTTCTCCTGATCTTCCCCCAACTAACTCCGAGTTTTTCGCAACCTGTTTCCAGCGCACTATTATTTGCGTTGGGAGGAACCTTCCAATCCTGAATATTGTATCGTTTCTCCGACCATTCAAACCAGGGAAGCATTTCATCCTCCGAAAATCCAAGAACCCCCATTTCCTCAGCCCAATATTTTAGTGTTTCAGCAGGTGTGCGAAAGCTTGTTGTCCAGTTGATTCCTGTACCACCGCCAACCATTCTTCCCTGAAATATTTTGATGCCACGATCTTTAGTTTGTCGTCCGGCTGATTCTTGATAAAGATTGGAATAGGCTTCATTTTCTTTCATGTGAAAATCACGTGAAGTCTGAAGCGGCCCTTCTTCCACGATGATGACGTTCAATCCAGATTGAGCCAGAATTTCTGCAGAATTTCCTCCTCCCGCTCCGGAACCGATAATCACGACATCTGCCTCAAGATTTTGATCCGCAGCCAACCGAGACGCGTCAATATGCTTCCATCCCTGCTGGAAACCCTCTGCCACAAAATCAATGATCATATTTTTTGAATCACTCATCTTTGACTGTCTGATAAAAATTCTGAAATCCACCCCGCACCTTAATCAGCAATCTGGAAATGAAACAATAGAATAATCCAGAGGCTGTCTATGTGCGGTCATTTCTATGGTATATAAAATCTTAATAATATTAGTTTAGTACCCCATGCAATATTTTTCGCTTCGCTCAAAATGACAAACAAAGGATAACTTTTAGAATTGTTACGAGTTCATCAATAATTATTGTACTTAAAACAAAACCGGGGGACCCGCATAACTGCAAAAGTCCCAGGAACGTGGGTTGGCATACCAGGATGCCATGGTTAATTCTACCATCCCCATGTAGCCGACTCGAAGCTCATTTCCTGTGATCAAACTTTCCGGATCACTGAGGCGCCAATTATTTAAAAAATCATCTATTTCCTTGGGATCGTCCCAAGCTCCAGTAACTCCGGTAAGTAAACGTGGAGTTAAAGAGAAAATAAAATTTGAGTCCATCACTAAAAACAGCTTCCGGATTTCCTGTTGAGTCAACGGCGGCAATCCGCTAACGGCAATATCCCAGCCGACAATTACTTCCTTGATCGCCAATACCCTTTCTTCATTAGACTCGGGCAGCGATTCTGCAATAATAACAGGGGTAAACTTTGACAAGATTCCACGATCAACTGGAGTTAAAAATTCAAAGGAATGACCCAATCCGTCAAGTGCAGGTGGAATTTCCAGAGACGCATGAAAAGTTTCAATCGCCAACAGGGTTACTCCGCTGACCGCACCTAATTTAAATAAATTTCTGCGTGTGAGCATGTTTTTCAAAATAAAATATTTTTTTGAAAAAGAGAGGATAATTAGAAGAATAAATTAAGTGAAGCAATAAACTCAGGTTTCTCCCTTTGTAAGTTTTCTTTTTTTGGCCTCCTGCCAGAGTTTTTCCAGTTTTTGAAGACTGACATTTTCTGGAGATTGACCATCTTCAGCCAGACTTTCTTCAATAAAACGGAAACGTCGTTCAAATTTAGCATTGGCGCGGCGTAAAGCTAATTCAGGATCAACATGAACATGACGAGCAAGAGTGGATACGGTCAGCAAAATATCACCGAGTTCTTCTTCGACAGACTCTTGTGAAATTTCATTTGCCTCCAGTTCAGAACGTAACTCCTGAATTTCTTCGTTTATTTTTTCAAAAACCGAATCTATTTCCGGCCATTCGAATCCAACTTTTGCAACCCGTTTTCCCAGTTTTTCTGCTCGCATCAAAGCCGGAAGAGCCAAAGCGACATCATCGAGAACGCTCACCGAGGCGGTATTACCTTGACGTTGAGCTTTTTCCACTCGTTCACGTCTTTTTTGCTCTTCCCATTCTCCGCTATGAAACTCTTTTGAACGTTCAGACTCCTTCCCAAAGACATGTGGATGTCTACAGATCATTTTGTCGCTTATGGTTTGGGCTACGTCGTCAAAATTAAAGTCTCCAGATTCTTCTGCCATTCGTGAATGAAAAACTATTTGCAAAAGCAAGTCACCCAGTTCTTCTTTCAGCGAAGAGATATCTTTGCTGTCAATTGCCTCAGAAACTTCGTAAGCCTCTTCAATAGTGTAAGGTGCAACACTGGCAAAAGTTTGTTCCCTGTCCCACGGACAACCCTCTACTGGATGCCGCAAACGGGCCATCACCGTTTTCAGGTTTTCAATTGGAGTTACTGCGGGTGTTTTCTTTTCATCCACTTTATGTTTTCCAGGACCAGGGTAGAAGTTTTTCCGGACAAAATTCACGAATCAGAGCCCGTGCTAAAATCAAACCCGGATCAATTAAATATGTTGATCCAAGTTTATGTTCCGGAAGTCCCAGGGGAATTTCTGTGCAGCCTAAAACAACAGCTTGTACATCTTGTTTTTCCAATTCCTGAACTCCCTCCAGCAGCACTTTTCTGGCTGCTTTGCTTACAGGATGTGCCTGTACTTTGATTCCATATTCCGGATGAAACAGGGCTTCGTCGTGTAAACGCTGCTGTTGCGGTTCCTCAAGTATTCTGACTTCGTAACCTGCATCACCGAGCAATTTCGGGTAAAACCCGGCTTTCCAGGTTCCGATTGTGGAAAGCACACCGACGATTTTAACTTCCGGACATGTTTCCCTTAAAAAATTGACTGTTTCTGCGATCATATCCAGTACCTTGAGGCGGCTTCCGGATTGTTTGAGCTTTTCCATGAATACATCCTGGATAGCAGATGCATGTGCGGTATTACAGGGGATTCCAACAACTGTTGCACCGAGATCTGCTAATTCAGATAAATTACGAAAAATAGCGTGGGCGGGATTCTTAGTGGTTTGCCCCAAAAGGAAACGGGTTCGGTCTGCAATATCGGCAGGAGTGGAAATTGAGATAGTAGGCAGGTAATCCTGATCAATTTTGGCACTGGTTTGCTGCAAAATTTTTTGTGCTAAATCAAGTCCTGCATACGGACCAGCACCAGCTACAATGCCTATTTTTGCATCACCCTTGGTCATGATTTAAAATGCTGAAATTCTAAGATTTAGAGCCAGCGTTTTCGACGGCGGTAGTTTTTAACATCACGGAAGCTCTTGCGGCCTTCACCGCCCATTCCTAAATAGAACTCCTTTACATCCTCATTTTCGCGTAACTCTGAACCTTTACCGTCCATCACGACTCGTCCATTTTCCAGAATGTAGCCATAATCGGCATAACGCAGAGCAATATTTGTATTTTGTTCAGCCAGCAGAAAACTGACACCTTCACGCTGATTGAGGTCTTTAACAATTTCAAAAATTTCTTCAACGAGTTGCGGTGCCAGACCCATTGATGGTTCATCAAGCAAAATCATTTTCGGTTTGGACATCAGTGCACGGCCAAGAGAGAGCATTTGCTGTTCGCCTCCGGACGTGTATCCTGCCTGACTGGTTCGGCGCTCTTTCAAACGCGGAAAATAGGAATAAGTTTTTTCCAGATCTTCTGAGATTGCAGCTCGTCCTTCCTTTCTGGTATAGGCTCCGGTTAGCAGGTTTTCTTCGACAGTCAGATGTTCAAAAACATGCCTTCCCTCCATCACCTGAATACAACCGCGTGTAACTAATTCGTTGGGGGAAAGATCATGAACTTCAAAATCATCAAACTGAATACTGCCTTTGGTTACTTCTCCACGTTCTGCCTGGAGTAAATTGGAAATAGCTTTGAGGGTCGTTGATTTGCCTGCCCCGTTTGCACCAAGAATGGCAACTATTTTTCCTTCGGGAACTTCCAGGGATACCCCCTTTAACACGAGAATGACGTGATCATAGATCACTTCTATGTTGTTAACCTGAAGCATGCTTGATTTAGCTGGAAATAGTGCTGCAGAAAATTAGAAAAAGGCGGATCAGCTTTGCTTAATCCGCCTTATTATACTAATTACAATTGGAACGAGGAGTAATTCCTTTTTCCTTGGCGTAAGCTGCTGCCGATGCTTCAATCATCGGACGAGTTACGTCATACATTGGAGAATACCACTTGGAAGGATTGATCCAATTATTACCATCCCATTCGTGAATGAGCAGACTGTTGGCTCCTTCGTGGTTGGCACAT
>Ga0206679_10004157_pt1 | contig 10896 bp, 9 predicted proteins | sample M110012015metaG_FD_155464 | JGI IMG/M metagenome (GOLD analysis project Ga0206679, IMG submission 155464) | Ammonia-oxidizing marine archaeal communities from Monterey Bay, California, United States - M1 100m 12015 | ecosystem: Environmental > Aquatic > Marine > Intertidal zone | place: USA... | reverse complement strand
GAACCATTGGAATTACATCGGGATGGAGGCTCTTGGTGTTCTGCTTCTGCTGCTCGTCGGAGTGAACGTACTAGTCGCTTACAGGCACGATCATGATGCCATCGCCGCTCAGTCGACTCTCGTACTATTGGCCATCGCCTCGACGGCCGGATCGGTTCTAGGAGAGAGCGGTGTCGCGGGGATGATACTGCTCGCGACCCTGTTGATGCATGGGCTTGCGCTGCACCGACAGTCGGGTAACCTCGCTGCTCTCGGCGTAGCGGCATCCAACCTGTGGATTGGGATGCACGCGATAACCGGTGGATTCGAGTTCGGCTCGCTGAGGATACTCGCTCTCGATGACCCTTTGCTTCTGTTTCTTCTCCTGATGACTGTCACAGGCATCAATGCGACCATGGCAGCGCGCTTCGCACATGGCGAGAACTGGTTCTCGCAGGCTTTCAAGGCACTCGGTCTCGGTAATCCGGGACTCTGGGGTGTATCAATCTCCATGGGGATGGTTGGAGCGCTTCTAGCCGTCGCCAGCAGTCGTGAGGACACCGGATACGCGCTAGGGATGGTGGCTTTCCTCGGCGCGGCCTTCGGTGGCTCATACCTCTCAGTCAGAGGGGTCGAAAAGAAACGGGTGATGGTTCCTCTCGGGGTGTCTGCCTTCCCTCTGGCAGGTATGCTGATTGTAGGGCATGACTCGGGTGACCTAATCGGCACTCTCGGTGCTTACGAACTCTTCACAATCCTCGCCACCGTCGTCACCGGTTTCGTACTGCTGCGTGATCAGGACAGGGTGACTGACAGGGTGTTATGGCTAGGCGCTGTTGCCATACTCACTCTACTCGTCATACTAGTCCCGGTTGATTCCAGCGCTACGGGTGGGGACGGAGGGATGCTACTGCTTGGCCTGCTAGGTTCGTTGCACGCCGGGACCGCCGTGCTCGCAGTGCGAAGGGAGTCGCCTTCGCTTGCCGGGGTAACAGTTCTGCTACCATGGAGTTGGGTGCTTCTCGAGGAGATAGTGGAGGAAACTGTCAGGACACTACTGATTGCAAATGATGTGCTCGATCCCGGCAGTATGATTGATCTCGAGCCAGTGCCCCTAGGAGCATATCTCGCTCTGTCCTGCGTTCTGATGGTCATAGTCAATGTCAGATTGGGAGAATCTGGCGTCAACCTCGCCGCCCGCTTCCTCGGTGTATCTGAAATCTCTGCTTCGATTCGTGACTCAGGGGCTTTGCAACTCTGGTCGTTGGGCTGGTGGTTGCCATTGTTCACGTTAATATTCATGTCTCATTTCGGCGGTTTCACTGCCATTTCACTCCTACTAGTACTGTTTCTCCTAACGGCCCTTCACGTCGGCTCGGAAATTGCCGGAATGAGAATCGGCGAGGCCAGCAGCATGGCTGCGATTCTCGCTGTTGCCGTACTCGCAATACAATGGAGTCACGGGATGTTTGTACCTCTGACAGCGCTGCTCTGCATGTCCCTGGTTTCTCTGATGCTGACCAGAGCTCCTGGCAATGAGAAACTGTACACCAGCGGATTGGGGTTGATGAGTCTGCCATTGTTGTTGGCTCTCTCGGGGAGGCAGCCGGTTAAGCTGCTCGAATCGATGGTTTCTCTACCCGAAATCAATGTTGGTATTGCTGCGGTGATGTGCTCGGCTGCAGTGCTCGCAACCTACCTGCCTCGTGCGGGAAGTATAGAGAAGCTGCTCAACCCCGCGTTGGCAGCCCTGTGGTTATTGGTAATCACCATCGCCCTCTCCTTCGAGCTGGAGAACAAGACAGCGGAGATTGTCTCGCTAGCGTTGTTCGTGGTCAGCTCCCTCTGGCTGGTCGCCAGGGGTGAACTGCGAGCTGAGCTGAGGTCGGTGTCCAAGCGCGATGCGCGCATCGAGATGGCTGCAGAAGCAAGTGGGTCAGATGGAGGTCCTGACGATGGTGTTGCAACCTACGATCCGCGTCTGGCCGAACTGGAGGCCGAGCGTAGCAAGCGGAGGGAGAAGTCTGGCACTGACGACCGTGAGGAACTCTACACAACCGATGTGAGTCACAAACCGATGGTCGTACTAGCCGTGCTCTCACTGATACTTGGTGCGGGAATCATTCTGGGTCTGCTCAATGGGACGAATCCGCTCATGCTGGTGGCCATAGGAATCTTCGTGACCGCTCTGATTGCCCTTGCTAGGTCGCGCACCAAGAGTCTCGAACTGGAACTTCCTCACATCATGGGATTAGAGATGCCAATCGCAATGGCAATCGCAGGGCTGGTTGCGATTCATGTCGTATCCCACATCGGTCCGGGCAGTAGCAACGAGGATCTCCTCGACATGGCCGTGCTGGTTGTCCTATTGGTGGAATTGGTGGCAATATCACTGATTGGTCAGGACAGGTTGCTGGACAGGATACCAATTGCGCTTGACTGGATTGTCATGCCGCTGTTGGCTGGGAGGATCTTGGGAGCTGTGATGGTCGAGGCGCTCCCCTATCCTCTGACAATCGACCCGTTCGGAGGAGATATGCTCGAGTGGGGGACTCCATGGATACTGCTCGAGTCGGTGTTGGTACTCGTCGTCCTGGTGGATGTATGGGTGGACAGGAAGAGGGGGCAGTTAGGTAGGGATGACTGGAAGGGTTCCTCTGGGCGCGGTTCTCGCAGCCTATTCGTGGTGATGTTATCGTTCGGCCCGGCCGGCATACTGGCTGTGGCGAGTGCCGTTGAACAAGGTTGGAGATACCGCCAGCCTTGGGCCATCGGCCTGGCAGTCCCGGCCGGCCTGATGGCGCTTTTCGCCATAGGGAACTGGTACGAGCCAGCCCTCAATGTGTTTCCAGAGACCACGATGGGCATCGGACTGCTGTTGCTTGCACTGTTGGCACTGACCGTTCCTCTGAAGGGAGAGAGTTGGTCCATGATGCTGGCCGTCGATTCGCACCTACTGCTCATCATCGTCGCCATTGCTCACCACGCTACCTCGGTGCTGCTTCCTGTGCTGCTGATTGCGCTTTCGACCACACTATGGGTAGTGGGAATACTGCAATTGCGGCGGACCCTAAGGGTATGGGGGCTGGTTGATTTAGTGGTGGCGATTCTGAGCGCACTGATTTTCGTGCCCGGCATATTCGGACCGACGACGATGCTGATTGCATTGATGGTGGTGGCCGCAGAGTTAGGAGTGGTGTCCTGGCTAGGTCTGCGTAACGAGGCACAAATGGTCAAGGACTGAAGTCGCAACGTGGTACTGCGGGGCAGTTGTCAGTCTTCGAAATGAATATCTTGACAATACCGAGCGGGCCAACGTTGATGACACACGGTAGCGACAAGTAATCGTGACAAGGTCTTGGATATCGGACACGCCCGATGAGGTTGAGCATCCGCCCGTCCCATTGGGCATCAACGAGATGACGGTACCCAGAGCCACCTTGATGCTCTCACTTGGCACCGCATTGGTGCTGCTTCTATCGGCAATCTGGGTTGGCTGGGCGGCCTGGAACTTCAGCGCCGACCTCGAGGATTCTTTCGGGCCATCTGTCGAGGCACCAGCCATCAACGGACGGTTGGCTTGGGAGGTCGATCTGCTGTTCGACACCTGCTCTCCAAGAGAGGGCGATTGGACCTGGCCGGAGATTCTCTCAGAACAGGACGACTTGTTTCTCTATCCTGGTGAGCTGCGCTGCGACTGGGAGCATCAGGGTGATGATGATCGCGCCAGTGTGGTTGTGTACAACCGCGGCAACACCACGGTTGATCTAGTGCTGGAAATCAGGGGTTCTGGAGTCTTGTTCTCAGGCTCAGACAACACCAGCGACCTGATGACCCTAGAGGGCAACGAAAACGGGATTGTCGAACTCGAGCTAACTGAAGACATCACCGAGGGGAGCATAACAGTGGCGGTCAGCCACCTCACGGTGGTGAATGCCGAGGTGCTGCTCGACGTGAACGTGTTCAAGGGCACTGAGGAGCGTGAGATGCACATCAACGACAACGATAGAATCGAAGTTCACTACATTCTCTGGGATGCTGACACCGGAGAACAATTGGATGAGGGCGACCTGCCCGTCACAGCAGGAGATGATCCATCTTACATCGATGGTTTCGGCTGGTCTGCCATAGGCTTGGACATAGACAGCGACAGGGGGCTTATTCCTGGAATCAATACCGGGACTTCTCACACCACACTGCTCCCCCCTCCCATCGCCTATGGCAACAACGATGGTCACGAACTACAGAATTCCTGGCTGCTATTCGAACTGAGAATCGACATTGGCCCCATCACTTAGGACGCGAAAGTGACTTGACCAAGTTCTTGGAGGCGCCAGTATGGAGGAGGGTAGTCGGCACACCGCGCTGAACCCGTCGGCGGAGATTGTCAAGGAAGCAAGGAAGCGGACCAAAGCCGAATCAGTGCGGCGCGGAGAGCCTGCCTTTCACATGACTGAGGGCATGCGAAGGCTCTCCACACCGTGGTTCGTAGCACTCTCTCGGGCAAACAGTATAGATCCCAATGTGCTTCCAGCCGGAGTTATTCTCGATGCGGCCGCGGGGTCCGGCCTGCAACTTGTCGCCTACTCGCAGGTGTTGAAGCGACCCTCATTGGGAATCGAGATGGATGGAAATATCGCAGTGCTGTGTGCGGCGAACATACACATCAACTCCGAGGAGGGGGACCTGCAGCGCTCGATGGATCGTGTCATCATTGGTGATGGGTCAGACGCCGAGGGAGCCATTACCGAGTACTGGAACAGTTTGCGTGAGGCCGGGACGCGTGCTCACCCTCCTATCGCCATGCTACATCTGGACCCTGCTCGGCCGAATGATGCTCAGAATCACGATGTGGATGAGATGGAGCCCCCTGTTGGGTCAGTCCTGAATGGCTGGGCCGATCACCTGCAGAGTGGACCAAGGGGCCCGGCTGTGCTGCTCGACCTTTCTCCGAGGCTCGGAGAGATGCAGCAGTCCATCGTAGAAGCCAACATCGAGACTACCTTCCCAGGAGTGAGTCGTACCTGGGAGTGGTTGAGTCAGGGCGGAGGAAGAGTGGATAGGCTCTCGCTGTGGGTTGGTGCGCTCTCTTCGGACGCAAGCCATAGGTGCGTGAGGATGGGGACGAAGCACGTCATCGCCTCAATCGAAGGTTCTCCCTCGATATCCGAGGTCTCTGATATGAGCAAGCCCCCCCCTTACGGCGCCCACATGACAATAGTAGATTCCGCTCTAGTCCAGAGCGGCCTTCAGGAAGCTTGGTTGGAGCGCGCGCTGCCCGAGGACTGCGGCCACTCTTGGCTGCGTCTGGAAGGTCGCAGGCCTCTCCTCATACACACCGACCCCCTCAGCAAATCGGAGGATATCGAAGGCTTCGTCGTAGCTACCGGGGAAATAGTTCAGCACAGGCTCAGTCCCCCTGAGTTACACACCATCGACCAGGTCGCGGCATCAGTAGCGAGGAACGGTATTGGCAAGATTACGTTACGCTGCAATCTGGACCCGGGTGTTCATCCTACCCTACAGCGTAGGTTGGACCGGGAATTGAAGGAGATTGAGGGTGCTAGTGGTTTCATGGTGGACTTAGAAATCGAGCGTGACTCTGGTAGACAGAATCTGTATGTCGTATGCAAAGAGTAGTTTGAACCGCCCCGTAGGGGAGTCCAATCGGTTCAAATAGGGATGGTAGGTCGCCGAGATGCCCAATGGGCCACCGGGTAACTGGTGAACACGGGGGAACCGTACAATGCCTGAAGATACTGAACTCGGAGATGATTTCTCCTACATCCTACGGATGGCTGACAGCGACATCGACGGGCTACGCCCCATTGCCATCGGCCTAACCTCCATCAAGGGCATAGGAATGAGGACTTCTCAGCAAATCTGCCGCTTGGCTGATATCAATGGCAAGAAACTGGGAGGTCATCTGTCAGATGAGGAACAGGACAGTTTGCGCAACTCCATAGACGAGTACGCTACGACGGTCCCTTGGTGGTTGGTTAACCGCCAGCGTGACCTTGAGACCAACGAAGATGCTCACATCGTCGCCACTGAGGTCAAGTTGACCCGTGATGATGATGTCTCCCGTATCGCCGGGGTCAAGGCATACCGTGGGATGAGGCACCGAACCGGCCACAAGGTACGTGGGCAGAGGCTCAGATCAAACGGCCGCAAGGGCTCCACACTCGGCGTCGAGAGGAAGAAGTGAGGTGAGTAGATGGGAGATCCAAAGTTCGCAAGGGCCAAGATTCGCACCCCCTCTCACCCCTGGAAGCAAGCCAGGATTGACGAGGAGCACGCTCTCAAGGAAAAGTACGGCCTGAAAAAGGTCGGCGGCATGAGAGAGATTTGGCGCGAGAAGTCAGCTCTGCGCCGCCACAGGAACCAGGCGATGAAGCTGATTGGAAAGGTCGATACCTCCGAGGGTCACTTCGCTCGCGAGAAGACTGACATGGTCGAATCTTTGCTCCGCAGGGGGCTACTTCCCGAGGGTGCGGGGATTGACGATGTGCTTCAGATCACCGTCGAGCACATGCTCTCGAGGAGATTGCAGTCGGTTGTCTACTACAGGGGACTGGCTCCGACTATGCGCTCCTCTAGGAATCTCATTGTCCACGGTCATATCAGTATAGGAGACCAGAAGATGACGGTTCCCGGGTATCACGTGCTCAAGCAGGAGGAAGATGAGATTCAGTACTCCACAAACTCTCCCTTCGCCGATTCAGAGCACCAGTTTCGCAAGGACATGGAGGAGTTGCGACTGACCCTCGTATCCGATGATGATGGTGTCGAGCAGGTCCGTGTGGTGGATCCAGAGTTCGTCGAGCAGGTCAAGCGCGACGCAGCGGCCTCACCCAGCACCGAAGACACCGTTTCCACGGAAAGTAAACCCACTGAGGAGAGTGAGAGTTGATGTCGAGGAAGGCAATTCTGCATATCTTCACCACGCACAATAACGTGCTAATGACAGCCACCGACCTCACCGGAGCCGAGACTATCTGTAAGGTCTCGGGAGGAATGGTGACCAAGGGCGGCAGCGACTCAGGCGGCCAGTTCGCCTCGACCAGAGCCGCCGAAAGGATGGCTGAGATGCTGGCTGAGAAGGAATTTACCCAAGTCATAGTGAAGTATCGCGGTGCTGGAGGGAATCGCTCTCACAGTGCACCGGGAGCGACCTCTGCAATTCGAGCGCTGACCCGAGCCGGAGTCTCAATAACCCGCATCGAGGACGTTACTCCCATCGCAACTGACGGAACGAAGAGTAAGGGAGGGCGCCGTGGGCGCCGAGTATGAGGTGAATTTATGGTCAAGGCAAAGATTATCGAAGAAAATGATGAGAAGATTTCCATACTACTGAGCGACTCGGGGCGTGCCTTCGTCAATGCTCTCCGACGTACACTAATGTCTGACACTCCTAAGATGGCTATTGACACCGTTCGCTTTGAGATGGGCACAATCGAGCAGGACGGCGAGGTATGGGAGACCAATGGCCCGCTGCCCGACGAGGTTATCGCTCAACGGCTGGCCATGATCCCAATACCGACCAAGCACGACGAGTTTCACTTCCAAGACAGTTGTCCGTCCTGCGCTGAGCTGGTCATCGAAGACAGAGGATGTCCCCTCTGCACGATGATCTACACCTGCAAGGCGTTTGGCAGCGAAGGTGGCCGGACTGTGACCGCTGGCGACATGAGTTTTCTCGGAGCGGGTGGCAGCATCTCAGAGAAGTATCATAGCATCCCGATTACCAAACTCTCCCGCGGCCAGATGATTGAGTTCTACGCCACCGCAATCATGGGGCGTGGTCGCGACCACGCCAAGTGGTCGCCGGTCTGCGGCATTGCATTCTCACCACGTCAGGTTGGAATCCTCAACGTCAAGACGAGGTCGAAGATACTGTGGGACCTCAATCTCACAATCACTGCCAAGGACTTCGACAGCAACGGACGCATGGAGGACATAGGCAAGGTAGCCCAACTGATAGAAGATCTGCATCACGTCGGTGCTGGTACTGAGGAGTCGCGTGATTTCAAGGACGCCATCACTCTGGAAGATGTTCCCGGCGAGTTCATCCTGTCGTTCGAGACCGATGGTTCGATGACGCCTAGAGTTGCCTTCCAAAAGGCCGTTCAGGAGCTCTCCGAGCGGTTTGACGCACTCAAAGAAGACTTTGAGACAGTTGTGTGAGTCGGACGAGGATTCTTGGCTGGTAGGCCGGATGAGTCACTATGACCGGGTTACTCGGCCGTGGCGAGTGCGGGGGCCACGTCACCCTGCTGTTCACGGTGAGCGACGAAGCTCTGGATCCAGTCAGTCAGGGTAGTCTCGGGGCCGGGTTATGCGTCGATGATGGAGTAGAAGTCGTTGCATACGGAGAACAAGGAGAGTTTGGGCTCAAGGTCTCATTCGAAGGTACTGAGGGCGATCCGAGTCTGTACGATAGTGTCCTCGACCTCCTGGTTGAGGAAATACCCGAGGCGAAAGGAATCGCTTGGGAGATCGGTGTCAGGCTGGCTCTGCCGATCTCACAGGGCTTCGGTATGTCAGCCTCAGGAGCAGTAGCCGCAGCTCTGGCATTTCAGAGAGCGATGGGGCTTCCACACGAGGAGAGTCTAAGGCGTTCCTACTTGATATCACACCAAGTAGAGCGTAATCGTTCGACCGGGCTCGGAGATGTGACTGCGCTGGCCGCTGGTGGATGCGAGCGCAGACTCGAAGCAGGAGCGCCGTACCACGGCCCACTGCTGCAGGGAGGACCGGGGCGAGCAGAGGGATGGAGTTGCGGTACACCAGTAGTTCTGGCATGGCGCCCCGATGCTGGCAAGCATACTTCGGGCTACATCGACGACCCTGATTGGAAGGATTCGATTAGCCGAGCCGGTGCGAAGCAGATGCAAACGCTGTCTGAAGGAGAGTGGGGTATCGACAGGTGGACCGAACTGCTCAATTCAGCGAAGTGTTTTGCAGAGGAAAGTGGGATACAGGCAGATTCATCGCGAATTGATTTACTCTCTGAGGCGGATGTTGCGATACAGGAATGTGATATCGGCGAGGAGGCGGTCACTCTGCTCTGCATGCTGGGAGAGAGCGTGGCGATTGTCCCCAGTGACGCAACGAGCGAAGCAGATTGGTCTGGCCCTCTGGCCTCAGAGTTGGAGAAGGCTGGTCTGCAGGCGATTATGACTAGGGTCGGAGAAACCTCATGAGTTGTTCCTAGCCTTCTCGTGGAACTCAGCTAGAGGAGTCAAGTTCAACGGGCTTGAGTCGAGTTGTATAGCCCCCTTAAGACGAAGACCACCGCAGAAACCGTGCCGGTAGACTATGGCTCCTTGCCCATACTCGGCAACGTACCGATCAACCTGTTTCTGGGTCTTCTTCCGAGGAAACTTGAGGTCGGCGCCGAAGAAGTGCTTGGCGTCTATCCACGCGCATGGTACCCCGTTGATTCTAACATCGTCGAGCATCAGCAGGTCGGGGGTGATGATTGCCCTACCCTCAGTCACCTTCTGTTCAGCGAGCAGTTCCTCCTGACGGCGGAACCTCACTCCGAGAGAGTCGAAGTAGTCGCACAGAATATCCTCGAAGACTTCGGCTGCACTCTGGGTATCACTCTGATCGACTGAACTCACTCTATCCACTGACTCAGCCAATTTGAACTGCTCAAGGTCACGTTTGTTGAGTTTAGAGGGGTTCTTGTTCAGGGTGTCCTTGATTCTAGTTTTGGTCCACCCTCTACCGGTCAGGATAGCGCGGAAGGTGTTGACAGGTGGTGCGTCAAATCGCTTGGACAGAGCCAGTACACTCTCGCCGGTGTTGTAACGGCGGCTGAGCTCGTTGGCTCGACGCATTAGTTTCGAGTGAGAGTACACGCTCTTCTCCTGATTCAACGCACTGCGAAGTGAGAGAGCTTGTTCGAGGGTGATTGGGAGGTTGCCGAGCTTCGCGGCTATCTCCTGCACCCTCTCCTCTGGTAGGAAGCCGAACTCGCCGGGTATGCAGGCGATGTTTCCGGCCTTGCGCTGCACGTCCTTAGCCACCGCGTTTGTCTTCCAAGAGACTTCCACTCTCCGAGGAGGGGGATCTATCTCCTTAGGGAGGCCCATTGGCCGGGGTTTTACCGAGAAACGTGACAGCGCTCGCTCGACGGCTTCTGATTCGGCCACCGGGCTTTTCTCCTTGGAAGCGTTTTGACTGCTCCCGGAGCGCCGGTGGCGTCGACGGCGTCCCCGCCGACGGTTACCGCTCTTCTCTTCACTCAACGCCCATGCCAGCGACACGGGCCCCATGAACCCACCGAGTACGAGTGGTCAGCGATGGCGCGCGTAGAGGTCGTAGAACAGGTCCCTGATGGGCCCAGGAACAAACCAGATTACGACTCCAAATGACCAAGGCAAACTCATTCTAGATGCGATGCGCCAAACAGCTGCGCTTCTAGCGTACCACTGCCCGTCTTCGGTGATGATGAATACCGAATCCACCTCTCTCAAGTTGGGTGGCCTAGCTTCGAGTAGTTCGCGTCCCTCGTCGGTCTCCTGACCCGTCGTGCGGAGTCTGTCGCTGGAGTTTCGCTTGTCGATGAAGGCAGCCCAGCGACTGCACTTGCCACAAGTATCGTCGAAGAGAACTGTGGACTGGGTCATCGTCTCACCTACAGAAACGCGATGCCCGGCTCTAGCGGGAATGCCAAGCTGGCCTTTCCAGCTACGTCCTCACCCTCACCGGCCGGGTAGGTCTCGAGGGACGAGACTCCGAGTTCTGCGGCGATAAAGGCAGAGTTGGCCTCTATGACTGCAGTCTCGTCTAGACTGTCGAAAATCAGCGTCCTCTCAGTGACAGACCACGAATGGACTCGTCCGCGCTTCTTCTTACTGCCAGTTGTCAAGGTCATCCAGATTTGGAAGATTTCACCCCTCAGTA
>Ga0206679_10004155_pt1 | contig 10897 bp, 12 predicted proteins | sample M110012015metaG_FD_155464 | JGI IMG/M metagenome (GOLD analysis project Ga0206679, IMG submission 155464) | Ammonia-oxidizing marine archaeal communities from Monterey Bay, California, United States - M1 100m 12015 | ecosystem: Environmental > Aquatic > Marine > Intertidal zone | place: USA... | reverse complement strand
TAAACCATGATGTATTTTGCCCGGCCTGGATAACAGACTTTCCTCTTTTTGAATATGATGATGAAGAAAAGAAGTTTAAATCAATGCACCATCCATTTACATCACCAAACAAGGAAACTATAGCATTTTTAAATTCAAATCCTGAAAACATTATAGCAAATGCATATGACCTTGTCTTAAATGGAAATGAAATTGGAGGTGGGTCAATTAGGATACATGATTATAGCACCCAAATGAAAATATTTGAAATTCTTGGAATGCCAAAAAAAGAATATGAAAGTCAATTTGGATTCTTGATTGAAGCTCTTAAATATGGCGCCCCTCCACATGGGGGAATTGCATTTGGACTAGATAGATTGGCTGCCGTTCTTAATAATAAAGATGTAATAAGAGATTTTATTGCGTTCCCAAAAAACAATAGTGGAAAAGATCTAATGATTGATGCTCCAGCAAAACTTACTAAGGAGCAACTTAAGGATATGTCAAAAAAATAATGGGGCTTTACAGTAAAAATATTTTCATAAAAATACTTTCTATTTTACTTTTTGGTGGAATACTATTTGGCGTTTACTATAGAGAAATAGTTGAAACATCTATGGGAGATAAAATTATAGGATTCTTTGTCATATTTGGAGCATTTATTTTCATGCCTTTATTTCTGGTTTATCGGCTTAAAGGAAAAAAATTTGAAGACTATACTTTAAGTGATAAAAATATCAAGAAGATGAAGGAAAGATCAGAAAAAAATTAATTTCTCAATTTCTTAAAAAACTTATCAATCAAATCTTTTGATTCTGATTCTAAAACACCAGATTTTTCTTGAATTTTTTTATTCAACTGTACCTTATGACTCTTATATCCTTTTGCAGGATCATCCACAGCATAAACAATTCTAGAAATTTTTGACCAGTAAATAGCTCCATAACACATTACACAAGGTTCTAGTGTAGTATATAAAGTACACCCCTGTAAATATTTAGAATTAAGATAATCGCTAGCTGATGTAATTGCTAATATTTCAGCATGAGCTGTAGAGTCTTTTAATAACTCTACCATATTATATGCTCTAGAAATTACATTATTTTTATATACAATTACAGCCCCCACAGGAACCTCATTATTTTCTTTTGCTAGTTTAGCTTGAGATAATGCAAACTTCATAAAATATGTGTCATTCTTAACCATATTTACTAAATTACAAAAAGACTCTATTAAATAAACGAAGTTATATATTTGTATGATTCTGTTAAGTTTATTCATGTTGTCATTATAAACTAAAATGCTGAATAATGAGTGATAAAAAAAACCTGTTTCTATTAGATGCTTATGCATTAATTTATAGGGGATATTATGCATTTATAAAAAATCCTAGAATTAATTCCAAAGGACTTGATACTTCAGCTATTCTTGGGTTTATGAATTCATTACTTGAAATAATCAGATCTCAAAAACCTGATTATATAGGTGTTGCTTTTGATAAAGGGGGGTCTGTTTCTAGAACAGAAATGTTTGTTGAATATAAAAGCAATAGAGATAAAACCCCTGAACCAATAATAATGGCAATTCCTTATATAAAAAATATACTGGAGGGGATGAATATTCCAATTCTTGAACAAGAAGGGTTTGAAGCTGATGATATTATTGGAACAGTTGCGAAAAAAGCTGAGAAAAAAAATTTTAAAGTATTTATGGTAACTCCTGATAAGGATTTCTCTCAATTAGTATCAGAAAATATCTTCTTATGTAAACCTGCAAGAATGGGTAATGGGATGGAAATTTGGGGGACTAAAGAGGTTAATGAAAAATTTGAGACTGAATCACCTGAACAGGTTGTTGACTTTCTTGGAATGATGGGAGACTCTGTCGATAATATTCCTGGATTACCTGGTGTAGGTGAAAAAACAGCAAAAAAGTTTTTAAAAGAATATGGATCTCTAGAAAATCTACTATCAAATTCTCACCTAATTCCTGGGAAACTTGGTGAAAAAATAACAAACAACAAAGAGCTTGGAATAATCTCTAAAGAGCTGGCAAAAATAATACTAGATGTCCCCATAGATTATAATTTAAAGGACTTTAAATTTACAGAACCTGATAAGAAAAAGGTACTAGAAGTATTTGATGAATTAGAATTTAGAAGAATTAAAGAAGCTTTTTTTAAAATTTATGGAACTGAAATACAAACTGATAATTCAGTAGATAAACCAGTCTCAATTCAAACAAATCTTTTTGATCAGAGTCAATATACTGAGTCTTCAAATAATAAATCAAACTCAAGCTCATCAATTAGTTCATATCAGTTTATTGAAAATCTTGAAGAATTAAAATTTTTTATAGATAAATTAATGCAACAAAGTGTAGTTTCATTTGATACAGAAACTGAAAGTTTAAATTCATTAGAAACAAAACTTGTGGGAATCTCTTTTTCCTGGAAAAAACATACTGGATATTTTGTTTCATTTAATAATGATGATAAACAGAATAATGAATTTATGGAATTACTAAAACCCTTTTTTGAAAGTAATCAGATTGAAAAAATAGGACATAACTTAAAATTTGATATTAAGGTTCTATTTAAATATGGTATAAATGTTTGTGCTCCAATATATGATACGATGATAGCACATTATATAATTAATCCAGATATGAGGCATAATCTTGATTCTCTCTCTGAGTCTTATCTTAATCATTCTCCGATATCAATTGAAGATTTAATTGGCAAAAGAGGGAAGGATCAAAAAAATATAAGGGATATCTCAATTGAAAAAATTACTAAATACTCCGTTGAAGATCCAGATTTATGTCTTCAACTAAAAGAAATTTTCGATAAGGAAATCAAAAATAATAATCTTAATGAAATTTTTTCTGAAATAGAACTTCCTATTATAGAAGTTTTGTCATTTATGGAAAAGGAAGGGATAAAAATAGATGAAAAGTATTTAAAAAGTCTTGAAGATGATTTTCAAAATGAATTGACTTTATTGGGAAATAAAATATTTAAGGAATCTGGAGAAGATTTTAATTTAAATTCTCCAAAACAATTAGGTGACATACTTTTTAATAAATTAAAACTTGTTAGTAATCCTAAAAAAACAAAAACAGGTCAATTCTCAACATCTGAGGAAGTATTATCAGCATTAGCTAAGGATCATCAGATTATATCAAATATTCTTGAATGGAGATCATTAGATAAACTCCTTAATACATACGTTAGAGCTTTACCTAATGAAATAAATTCAAATACTGGAAGAATTCATACCAAGTTTAATCAAGCGGTTACCTCTACTGGAAGATTAAGTAGTAATAATCCTAATCTTCAAAATATTCCAATTAGAACTGAAAATGGACAAAAAATAAGAAAAGCATTTACTCCTAGAGATAAAGACTTTATTCTAATGTGCGCTGATTACTCTCAAATTGAATTAAGAATAATAGCCTCATTAAGTGGAGATGCTAATATGATTGATGCCTTTAATAAAGATGAGGATATACATACATCCACAGCTTCAAGAATATTTAATGTTCCACATAATGAAGTATCTAGAGAGCAAAGAGGTAATGCTAAAACAGTTAATTTTGGAATCATCTATGGTGTTTCTGCATTTGGACTAAGCCAGCAAACAAACTTAAATAGAAAAGAAGCTAAAATCCTGATTGATAATTACTATGAAAACTATCCAACTCTTAGAGAGTATATGTCAAAACAAATAGATTTTGCAAGAGAAAATGGATATGTAGAAACATTAATGGGTAGAAGAAGGTATTTAACTAATATTAATTCACAAAATGGCATGATTAGAAGTGCCGATGAGAGAAATGCAATAAATGCACCAATTCAAGGAAGCGCAGCTGATATTATTAAAATTGCCATGAAAAATATCTTCAATATTTTGAATGAAAAACAATTTAAATCCAAAATGATTCTTCAAGTTCATGATGAATTAGTATTTGATGTTCATCTATCAGAACTAGATAAAATCAAAAAAGTGGTTAAAAACAGTATGGAAAACGCTGTTACCCTTGATATTCCTCTAAAAGTAGACATAGGAATAGGTAAAAACTGGTTAGAAGCACATTAATTGTAAAAAAGTTTTTATAAAATTCTTTATAAATGTATATTTGCACGCTGAGATTCAGCAAAACGTTAATATACATGGGTAAACTAAGTTATAAAACAATTTCTGCTAATAGCAAAACAGTCACAAAAGATTGGGTTCTTATTGATGCATCTGATATTTCTTTAGGAAGAACTGCTTCAGTAGTAGCAGGCCTATTAAGAGGAAAACACAAGAGTAATTTTACCCCTCACGTAGATTGTGGAGATAATGTAGTTGTAATCAATGCTGACAAGATTAAATTAACGGGTGAAAAATGGTCTCAAAAGGAATATATAAGTCATTCTGGCTATCCTGGTGGGCAAAAAATTATTACTGCAGATAAATTACATAAAAAGAACAATATTAAACTTGTTGAAAATGCTGTTAAGGGGATGCTTCCAAAAAATAAACTTGGAGCTGAACTATATAGAAATTTAAAGGTATTTCCTCAAGCTGAGCATACACATGAAGCTCAAAAACCTAAGTTAATCGATTTAAATGCTAAAATATAATGGAGGTAATTCATAAGATAGGTAGAAGAAAAAAATCAGTAGCTAGGATATATATGTCTAAAGGAAAAGGCACAATTACAGTTAACAAGAAACCTTATTCTGAATTTTTTGATACTGCTTCCCTTCAATACAAGGTTGTTCAACCATTTGCATTAACTGATACAAAAGATCAATTTGATCTTTCAGTTACAGTTAAAGGAGGAGGGGTTAATGGACAAGCAGAAGCTATTAGATTAGCTATCTCTAGAGCGCTTTGTGAAATTGATGAAGAATTTAAAGGGTTGCTTAAAAAAGAAGGGCTTATGACAAGAGACCCTAGAATGGTTGAAAGAAAAAAATTCGGACAAAAGAAAGCAAGGAAAAAATTCCAATTCTCTAAAAGATAAATTATGGCTAAAACAGATGTTAAAGAACTTTTGGATGCTGGTGTTCATTTTGGACACTTAACTAGGAAGTGGAATCCTAATATGGCTCCATACATTTATATGGAAAGAGATGGGATTCACATAATAAATCTTTATAAAACAGCTGCCAAGTTAGAAGAGGCAGTAAATGCATTAAAGAAAATTGTTATAAGTGGGAGAAAAATCTTATTTGTTGCCACAAAAAAACAAGCAAAAGATATTGTTGCTGAAAAAGCTAAAAGTGTTGATATGCCATATATTACTGAAAGATGGCCTGGAGGAATGCTTACTAATTTTGTTACTATTCGTAAAGCCGTTAAAAAAATGGTTGCAATCGATAGGATGAAAAAAGATGGAACTTTTGAGACATTGTCTAAAAAAGAAAAATTACAAGTAGATCGTTTAAGAGAAAAGCTTGAGAAAAACCTTGGGTCAATTTCTGATATGTCTAGATTGCCTGGTGCAATCTTTGTTGTAGACACTCTTAATGAAAAAATTTCAGTTAGAGAAGCTCAAAAATTAAAAATTCCAATTTTTGCAATGGTAGATACAAACTCTGATCCAGGCGAAGTAGATTTTATTATTCCTTCAAATGATGATGCATCTAAATCGATTGAAAAGATTTTAAGTGTTGTTTGTAAAGCTATTCAAGAAGGGTTGGATGAAAGACAGATGGAAAAAGAGACTGCAAATGAAGGTTCATCTGAAAACACTGAAGTTAAAAAAGAAGAACCTAAAGCTAAAAAAGAAGAGCCTAAAGGTAAAAAAGCTGAACCAAAATCTTCAAAAAAATAACCTAACCTAAATTACTCAAATTGAAAATAACTGCCTCTGATGTTAACAAGTTAAGACAATCTACCGGCGCTGGTATGATGGATTGTAAGAAAGCCCTAGAAGAATCTAATGGGGATTTTGAAAAAGCAGTAGAGATTCTAAGAAAAAAAGGACAAAAAGTAGCCGCGAATAGAGCTGACAGAGAATCAGCAGAAGGAGTCGTAATTGCAAAGGTTAGTTCTGATAATTCTTATGGAGTTATAATCTCTCTTAACTGTGAAACTGATTTTGTTGCCAAAAATCAAGATTATATTGATCTTGCTAATGAGCTTGCAGATCATGCTCTAAATTATAAAGATCTAGAAAGCTTTTTAGATTCTGATTTTAATAATATGAAAGTCTCTGAAAAACTTCTTGAGCAAACAGGAATTATTGGAGAGAAAATAGAATTAGGTGCATTTAAATATATTTCTGCAGCTTTTGTTGGATCTTATATTCATGCAGGAAATAAAATAGCTTCCTTAACCGGTCTTTCAGAAAATTTTGATAATGCTGCTGAAGTTGCAAAGAATGTCTCAATGCAAATAGCTGCAATGAACCCAATTGCATTAAATGAAGATGGAGTTAGTAAAGAAGTGGTTGAAAAAGAAATTGAAATTGCAAAGGATCAACTAAGACAAGAAGGAAAGCCAGAAGAAATGCTTGAAAATATTGCTAAAGGTAAAATGAAAAAATTCTTCAAAGAAAATACCTTAATAAATCAACAGTATATTAAAGATAGCAAGCAAACTATAAGTGATTATATTAACTCTGAACATAAAGGACTTGATATAACGGTATTTGCTAGAGTTAGTCTAGGTTAATTAAAAAGGCAAATCATCCTCAGTTAAATCTTGAGAATCATCTTTTGAATCAATAGCTGGAAGATCTTCTGGAAGATCATCTGAAACTTGTTCATCTATTGATTCCATTCTCCACCCTTGTATAGAATTAAAAAACTTGGTTTCCCCTTCAGGGTTAACCCATTCTCTCCCCCTAATATTGATTCCAATTCTAACAGTTTCTCCTATTTGGAAATTATCTAATAGTTCACAATTATTTTGTACGAATTCAATTAATATATGCTGCGGATATTGCTCTTCAGTTGTAAGCACAAGCTCTCTTTTTCTAAAACCTTTTTCCCCGTATGTTTTAACCTCTCCAATTATTTTTATTTTCCCAAGTAATTCCATTATAAATATGATTTAATTTTATTAGCAATGTTTATAAACTCTTCATTTGTCAATTTAACTTTATTGTTAAAATACATGTCCTCAATTTTATTTATCGGTATAAGATGAACATGAGCATGAGGAACTTCAAAACCTACCACGCTAACTCCAATTCTTTGACAATCTAATGCTTTTTTCATTGCAGTGGCTACTTTTTTTGAGAAATTCATAAGGCCACTATATAACTCATCATCTAAGTCGAAAATTTTGTCAATTTCCTTTTTTGGAATACATAAAGTGTGGCCAATCGTATTTGGATTAATATCTAAAAAAGCGATAAAATCATCATCTTCAAGAACCTTATAAGATGGTATTTCTCCATTAATTATTTTTGTAAAAATACTAGCCATTAACGAGTGATTTCTAGTATTTCAAACTTAACAGTTCCATTTGGAACTGAAATTTCTGTAGTATCTCCAACTTTTTTTCCTAAAAGCCCTTTTCCTATTGGTGAGTCAACAGAAATTTTTCCCTTATTAAGATCAGCTTCACTTGCAGCAACAAGCTTATACGATAAAATAGCATTATTTGCAGTGTTTTTAATTTTAACTGTAGACAATACTAATACTTTAGAATTATCCAGTTTTGACTCATCAATTATTCGAGCATTTGCTACAGTTTCTTCAAGCTTAGATATTTCTAGTTCTAGAAGGCCTTGGGCTTCTTTTGCAGCATCATATTCTGCATTTTCACTCAGATCGCCCTTGTCTCTTGCTTCTGCAATTGCTCGAGATGCAAGAGGCCTTTGAACATCTTTTAAATGATCAAGCTTCTTCTTTAGGTCTTTTAACCCTTTTTCGGTATAATATGATACGTTGCTCATAATTAATAGAAAAATCCCCAAAAAAAATGGGGATATCTCTACAAATTTACAAAAAATTATTTTTTTAGAACTTTATATCTAATGCTAATAAAATATTAGTCCCAGCTTGAGGGTAATAAATAGTCCCTTCATAGGTCTTAGTTCTTCCATTTTCCATCTCATCATATGTATAATAACCTCCATGATTTGAGTATTTTACATCAAAGATATTATTAGCTAAAAATTTAAGCTTCACATTGTCCGAAATACCAGGTATAGTCATATCATAAACAATATTTAGATCATTAATGAAAAATGAATCTAGCTTTGAAATTGGTGAATTAATCTGGGCAAAATATTGCTCTCCAATATAGTTTGACCTTAAGGAGATTAGTAAATTCTGATTTGGATTAAAATTTAAAATATTGTTTGCAATAATTGATGGTGAATAGGCCAAATCAGTGTCTCCGAAACCTCTTAACTGACCATCAAAATTATAATAAAAATCTTTGTTTTTATTCTCACTAATTGTAAAGTTGGTCTCTATGTTCCATTTTGGATTTATGAATAATTTTGTATCTATTTCTAAACCTAATCTGTATGATTCTCCAACGTTATTTCTCATTTGGTTACCAACATTATCTCTTTGACCTGTTAGAACAAGTTGATTATCATAGAGCATATAGAAAGCATTAGCATTAATTAAGAAATTAGAAAATTTTCCCTTCCAGCCAAGCTCAAAATCATCAAGTTTTTCTGGATAAGGGTTCCCATTTGCAAAATCTGTTCTTGTTGGTTCCCTTTGAGCTCTTGCATAAGATAAATAGAAATCATTATTTGGATTCAGATTATAAAAGAAGCCAAACTTAGGATTAAAAAAATCATATTTTTTATCTATCTCAGTAAATACTTCATCCCCAACGTTACCATGGTTATGACCATCACCACCACCTGAATAAGGAGAAAAAGTTGCATCATATCTTATACTTCTATACTGCAAATCACCATAAATTGATAATTGATTTGTTAAGTGATAGTCAATTTTAGCATAAATGTTAAACTCTTTCTTATCTCCTTTATCATCATAGAATCTATCCTTATATTCAAAGCCATGCTCCTCATGATCATCTTCATGCTCCTCATGATCATCTTCATGCTCCTCATGATCATCTTCGTGAGCTTTACCTTTCCACAGATACTCACCAAAATGCTTACCATTATAGACATTATATGTACCGCCAATAACAGCATCAAATTTATCTGTTTCTTTACTAAAGCTAAATATCATTCCATAGAATTTATTATCTAACCATCTTCTATCAATAGTATCTACTTCCTCGTGCTCTTCATCATCTTCATCATGATCATCTTCATGATCATCATCATGATCTTCATCATGATCATCTTCATGATCATCATGCGCTACATTATAATTTTCATAATAACCTCTTCCATACGTATAATGAAGTCCAATATTTGAGATCCAGCCATTGTCTAATATTTGATTCCAGTGCAATTGATAATTATCCTGTTTATAGTTATCTTCTTGGTTTTCATAATACTCTATATCTCCATCTTCATGATAATATTCTCCAGCAGGGTTATATGTTCTATTTGAATTTAAAGTTTCACTATCTACTCCATACCATGCTTGTTCAGTAACTTCATGTCCTGCAAAATTTAATAGTTTAATTAACGTGTTTTCATCTTGATAAACACCCTGCAAGAAATATGATCTTAAGTTTGATCCTGATCTATCAATATATCCATCTGATTTTATTCTTGATAACCTTCCTGAGAACTCAAAATTATTATTAATAAACCCTGTTGAGAAACCAACAGAATTTTTAATTGTATTAAAACTTCCAAGAGTATTTGTGATTTCAAACATAGGGTCTTCTGAAGCAGCAGCAGTTTGAATATTTAGACTACCTCCAAATGCTCCTGCACCATTAGTCGATGTTCCAACTCCTCTTTGGATTTGAATACTTTCAACAGAGGATGAAAAATCAGGCAAATTAACCCAATAGACATTCATAGATTCAGAATCATTATATGGTACTCCGTTAATAGTCACATTAACTCTTGTTTCATCAGAGCCTCGAATATGTATTGCGGAATATCCAATCCCTGTTCCACCATCAGCATGCATTAAAACAGAGGGTGTGTTTTTAATAAGTGTTGGTATATCCTGTGCTAAATTTAATTTAACTATATCTGCTTTTGCAATATTTTTAAACGGTATTGGCGTATCATCTTTAGCCCGAAGAGCATCCACAGTTACCTCATCAAGATTTTGTATTGACGAGATTGAATCTATTTCCTGAGAATTAGATATGTTTTGAGAGTAAGTTGAAATACTGCTGAGCAGTAGTATAAATAATATTTTTTTCATTTTTTAAGTTTTTAGGTTAAGTATTATTAAATAGTTTTAAATTTTCGAGTAACTATATAACACTTGGTGGAGCCCTAAGACTAAAACTTAAATATTTGGAGGTTATTGTTTGACTAGATAAAGTATATGAAGTATTGTCTAATAAATCTAAAGAAATTAATTCAGAATTATTTTGATAAGATAAGTAAGAGGTAGAATTTAAAAAAGTAATTAAATTACAGTCTAGTCCATCTTCATGGAAATGCACTTTTGTGTTTTCACATTCTATCTTATGATTCTCATCAGCTAAGATGTGAGAAATTTCCAATGCATTTGGAAAAAACATCAATGCGACAAAGAAAATTGATAATAGCTTTTTCATAATCAAGGACAAATTTATATTAAATTTTTTATAATATCAATACTTTGACTTTTTCTCAAATCTTTATCTCCAGAAATGATTGAATATTTTAAGTCTCTAATATCATGTTGGTTTATTAGAGAAGACAACATGCTCTCTCTTTCATTCGGCCTATCTCTTAAGTCATCTTTTACCCAAGGGATATCAATATTTGTAATGAGATAATGATGATATTTTAAAAACTCTGTTTGTTTGATTATCCATGGGTCACAATAGCCGTCAAAATGAGTGATAGACCAATT
>Ga0206679_10004154_pt1 | contig 10898 bp, 10 predicted proteins | sample M110012015metaG_FD_155464 | JGI IMG/M metagenome (GOLD analysis project Ga0206679, IMG submission 155464) | Ammonia-oxidizing marine archaeal communities from Monterey Bay, California, United States - M1 100m 12015 | ecosystem: Environmental > Aquatic > Marine > Intertidal zone | place: USA... | reverse complement strand
AGCATAATTAACAAATGTTCTGAATTGCTGCTCATCATTGGAGAACAACAAATCCTCATGCACTATATATTGCCAGATACTCGCCTCATTTTCTTCCGTCCAATTCATTTGATCGGCAGTAAAGCGGAACTTATCCTCCATAGCTAATTCAGGCAACATCTTATCAATACAATACATTACCTTCCCTTTATATATCAGTTGAGAAAGCAAATCCCTCCCTCCTAAATATTGCTGAAAGTATTCATTTAACCATACCTCCATTACATTGGAAACAATGAACTTTTTTTGTTTTTGAAAACGCAAATAACTAGGGTCGCCCAGCAAAGAGTAATACTTAGAATTTTCTCCTAAGAAGTTTTCCAAACCAATAGCAATATTATTATCATACGTAACTACTCCATAATTAAATCCGCCAAAAAAAGTAGTTATTTCAGGGATAGGATAAGAAGGAAAATCATTAGAAAATTGCCAAAAAGCAAACTCCAATTCTTGCTGAATAGTGGTGAAATCAGCAAACAAAAGGGTAAGACTATCATAGGCCTCTCGCATATCCTTATGCTGAGTAAAGGTTAACAATTCTTTATGGTATTGTTCATCTGTTAAGATGCCTTTTTGCATAATCTGAGAAGCAAATACCTCATCAAAAGTTCCAAAATCAGTTTTCCATTTTGAAGAAATCTCCACTACATTTTCTGCATTAATATCAAATAGGGCCTGGTCAAATCTATTCACCTTCAAGTCTAACTTTTCAGCATCAGCAGAAAGACTAAGAAGCCAAGAGGTTAATAAAAAAGTAACAAGGGTAACGGAAAGAAATAAGACTATAGGTTTCATCCTGCAAATTAAGAAGTTTTCTTTTACATTTGCAAACAATTATGCAAACTACAGCAATAATAAATTACATTAGTGATTGGTTACTTAATTATACTAAAACGAGCAGGGCACAAGGTTTTGTAATTGGTATTTCTGGTGGGGTTGATTCAGCAGTTACCTCAACCCTAGCCGCCAAAACAGGATTACCCTTACTTTGTGTGGAAATGCCTATTCATCAGAACAAAATACAAGTAGATAGAGGACTGAAACATATTACTTGGCTGAAAGAGAATTTTGACAATGTGAGTACTGTAGAATTAGAGCTCACTCCTATTTTTGATAGCTTTATAGCACAACTTCCGAAAGGAGGAAATCAACACGAACTAGCCCTAGTAAACACAAGAGCAAGGTTAAGAATGACTACCCTCTATTATTTTGCACAGGCGAATAATTCCCTGGTATTAGGAACTGGAAATAAAGTAGAAGATTTTGGCATTGGCTTCTTTACCAAATATGGTGATGGAGGAGTAGATATTAGCCCCATTGCTGATTTACTAAAAACTGAAGTATATGTACTTGGGAAAGAGCTTGGCATAGATACTAACATCCTAAGCGCACCGCCTACTGACGGGCTTTGGGGAGATGATAAAACAGATGAAGACCAAATTGGCGCAAACTACCCTGAATTAGAATGGGCAATGGCTTTTGATGGAGACAAAAACTCCTTAATAGCAAGAGAAAAAGAAGTATTTGAAATATACACTAAACTCAACCGAGCCAACCAACACAAAATGCACGCTATACCGGTTTGCACAATCCCAAAAGATCTTAAGTGATTTATTTTTACTAACTTAGCCCCATATTAATCAAAAATTAAAATTATGGGGAATCTTGAAAAACCGTTAACATGGGGGCTTGTTATTGTTTTATTAGGCTATTTGTTTGTGGCCAATTGTGAATGTGGAGAGGATGCAACCTGCCCACTAAACAATGGCTTTAATATCGGATTTGAAGAAAATTCAGATGATGTAAAGCAAGAAATAAGAGTAGAGATACAAGTAGAAGATGAAAACCTGAATATAGACAGCATAGTAGATACTGTACTTGAAAACATTGATATGGAGGGTGATGTTGATACCGTAATTGAAATCAATATTGATTTGACAGAGGAAGCTGAGGAAGAAAAAACGACTGAAGAATAAAATTTCTGTTTTATACTATAATCAAAACCCATTCTTTTCAGAATGGTTTTTTTTATTTCTTCAACCTCCCTTTTACAAAAGAAGTAATCATTAGCATAAAGGCTACAAAGACTGAGATCCTACCTATATAGTCGCCAAACTTACTATAAAAAGTAGTTTCATTATTTAGCTGAACATCAGTAGCAATACAAATAACTTCATTCCAGTTTGTACATTCCAACACTTCTCCATTTGCATTAATCACACCAGAAATTCCTGTGTTAGCCGAACGAACAATCATCTTTCTTTGTTCAATCGCCCTTAACCGAGCATAAGCAAAGTGCTGTTTGTAGCCAGCCGTATTTTTCCACCAACCATCATTGGTAATGATGGCTATCAAGTTTGTATTTCCTTTTTGCAAATCACCATAAATACTTTCGTAACAAATAAGTGGCTGTACATTCATCTCATTTACCTTAAACTGATGTACTTTATTTTCTATACCCAAGGAACCTGAAGTCCCTCCTAAATTCAACATTATACCCGCTAATTTATCCAATAACTTTGGAAAAGGTGTTTTTTCGGCACCAGGCACTAACTTGGTTTTATGGTATACCTGCACCTTTCCAGAATCAGGAATAAAGATAGCCGAATTATAGACATCATAAAAAACATGCTCATTTCTAATCTGGCGTGCAGTGGCTGTTTTCTGTTCACCATGACCAAACATCTTATATGTATTTGCTCCTACTAAAATACTCAAATCAGGAAACTCTTTTTGCAATTCTCTAAACGCCCTAATACTATAAGTAACTTCTAATTTATTTTCCCAAATCCTTTCTTGCAATGCAGTTTCAGGCCCAACTAAAAGCACTGTGCTTTGGGTTAATTTTGTTTTTGCTAATGCAATAAAATCAGATAACTGCTCTTCATATCCAATAGAAAATTTATCAGTATACGGATCAACATTGGGCTGTACAATTACAATTTCTTGCGTATCTGTTATAAGCAACTCTTTAGCTGAACCCAAATAAAAAGAAAATAATACAGGCGATACCAACACAAAAGCTGGGAAAATCCATTTTTGTTTACCTGATTCAGAAGTCCAAGCTATAAACACCAAAACATTAACTAACAATACCCAAAGCGAACCACCCAACACACCCGTATATTCGTACCACTGTACAATACTAGGTGTATTTGCAAAAACATTCCCTAGCGTTAGCCATGGCCATGATAAATCCCAATTCAAGTGCAAATATTCAAAAGATAACCAACACACTATAAACGCTAAATAGCCCAGCCTTGGTTTAGTTACTTCTTTAATTTTATGAAAAATATAAAAAGCAAACGCCATCAGAAGAGAATTAACCAAAAAGGCAAAAACTGAACCTACTGCTGTCGCATACCACACCCAATAAGTTGTAATTAGGTTAAAAACAAGGAATGAAAGGTAGGTATACCCAAAAACAGTTTTTCCTTTTTCTGCCCTTTCCTCTAAGACTAACAAAGGGATAAAAGCAAAAAAGATAAATGGAAAAATACCAATTGATGGCCAAGAAAATGCCAAAAGCAATCCACTCAATAGGGATAAAAATAAGTTTCTCATATTGGTTACAAATATTATCATATTTTTGCTGATATGAATGCAATTAAAAGAAATATCCCAAATATAATTACACTCGCCAATTTGACATGTGGCTTGTTTTCCATTATTTTTGCTTTTCAGGGAAATCTGAAAATGGCTTCCTTTTGCATTTTTGCAGGTGCTTTTTTTGATTTTTTTGATGGACTTTCCGCACGCCTATTAAAAGTAAGTGGAGAACTAGGAAAGCAATTGGACTCCATGGCTGACATGGTTACTTTTGGAGTAGCACCAGGAATAATTTTATTCCATTTTATGTTTTACTTACATCACAACACTCTATTTAAGAGCGCTACTTTGGAAGGATTCTTTTTCCCAGAAATATTAGCTTTACTTATTCCTATATTTTCGGCAGTGCGTTTGGCAAATTTCAATATTGATACCAGGCAAACCACTTCATTTATAGGATTACCCACCCCAGCATTAGCAATTTTTATTGCTGCAATACCTCTTATTGATTCCAGCCAAATAACAATATTTGATAACTTACAATTTCTTACAGCCTTAGCAGTAGTTTTACCTCTACTTTTAGTTGTTGAAATACCTTTGTTTTCTCTTAAATTTAGCAAGGAAGAATCCATCAATACTAGGTTAAATATATTCAGGGGAGGATTAATTTTAAGTGCAGTGATATTATTATTCGTTTTTCAGTTTGCTGCTATCCCTTTTATTGTAATTTTGTACCTGATTTTATCACTATTAAATAATATACTATAATTATGAAGTTCAAAGCTGAAATAGATGTAATGCCACTTAAATCATTATTAGACCCACAAGGAAAAGCTGTATCAGCTAGTATGGGAAATGTTGGTTTATCAGAAATTGGAAATGTAAGAATTGGCAAGCACATTACATTGGAAATTGAAGCAGACAACAAAGATATTGCAGCAGCAAAAGTAGATGAAGCTTGCAAAAAAATGCTTTGTAATCAGATTATGGAATCGTTTGAAATTACTTTAACTGAAGTTTAGTTATTCGTTTTTTAGTTGCCAAGCAACTAAAAACTCCTTTATCTTCTCAGTTCAAAGTTTTTACCCAAGTATACTTTTCTCACTTGCTCATCAGCTGCTAATTCCTCAGCAGTACCTTGTTTAAGGATATTCCCTTCAAATAATAAATAGGCTCTATCTGTAATTTTTAGGGTTTCGTGTACATTATGATCAGTAATCAATATCCCAATATTTTTTTCTTTCAGTTTAGCAACTATCTGTTGAATGTCCTCTACTGCAATAGGATCAACCCCTGCAAAAGGTTCGTCCAACAAAATGAATTTAGGGTTAGTAGCTAAAGCCCTAGCAATTTCTGTTCTTCTTCTTTCTCCACCTGAAAGCAAACCACCCATATTCTTTCGCACATGTTGCAAGCTAAACTCTTCTAACAAGGACTCACACTTTTCAAGCTGTTGCTTTTTTGTAAGCTTTGTCATTTCCAAAACAGCCAAAATATTATCTTCAACCGTCATTTTACGGAAAACTGATGCCTCTTGCGCCAAATACCCAAGCCCTAATTGCGCTCGCTTATACATAGGTAATTTAGTGATGTTTATATCATCCAAATACACATCTCCACTATAGGGCTTTACCAAGCCAACCATCATATAAAATGAGGTAGTTTTACCTGCGCCATTAGGCCCTAACAAACCTACAATCTCACCTTGTTTTACGTCAACAGAAACACCTTTAACTACCGCACGCTTTCCATAGTATTTTATAATATTATCTGCTCTTAAAATCATGCCGTATTTTTTTCTTGGTTTTTAATTACTCTTGCTGAAATCTTAATACTCAATTCATACAATATCAGTAACGGAAAAGAGACTAAAATCTGTGAAGTAATATCAGGAGGTGTAATTATAGCCGATAAAATAAGGGTAACCACCATGGCGTGCTTACGATATATTCGCATAAACTCAGGCGTCAACAAGCCTATTTTGGTTAAGAAATACACCAAAATAGGTAATTCAAAAATGATAGCATTAGCCAAACAAACGGTAGTTACTGTCGATATAAAAGAGGTTAAACCAATCTGATTAGTAACCGTACTACTTACTTGATACGAACCTAAAAAATTAACAGAAAGAGGCGCTACAACATAATAGCCAAATAGAATTCCGGACATGAATAAGAGTGAACTAAAAAACACAATTCCTCTGGCCATTTTAGTTTCTCCATCATGTAAAGCAGGCCTTAAAAACCTCCAAAATTCCCAGAAAACATAAGGAAATGCCACAATAAACCCCGCAAAAAGAGAAGTAGTAATATGAGTTGAAAACTGCCCACTCATGCTTATATTCATTAAGGTAAAAGGGGATTCTGTCAAACACAAAGCATCTTGTAATCCTAAAAACCTAGAGACACTACACAGAGCCCTGTAAGTAGGGAAGTCAGGCTGTTTGGGGCCTAAAAGGATAACATCAAAAATAATTTCTTTGTAAATAAAAGCAATAAAAGCAAAGAGCATAATCGCTCCTGCCGAACGAATTAAATGCCACCTGAAAATTTCCAAATGGTCTAAAAAAGACATTTCCTCTTCTGGCTCCTCCATTAAACTAATCCTTCTTTAATTATTTCATGAATATGAATAATACCTTGATATTTTACTCCATCCATCACTACTAACTGATTGATATTATATTCTTCCATTAGTTGCAAAGCATCATAAGCCAAGGCTTTTTTATCCATATTTTTTGGTGCTTCACACATGATATCTTTCGCTTTCAGATTTTCGAAATTGGATTGTTTTTCCAACATTCTTCTTAAATCACCATCCGTAATAATTCCCTTCAACTCTCCAGCATGCACTACAGCAGTTGCACCTACTCTTTTCTTTGAAATCTCCATTATAACCTCATTGATTGTTGCATCACTACTTACTTGAGGACTACTATTTTCATGCAGAATATCTGATAATTTTAAATACAAGCGTTTTCCTAAAGTTCCTCCAGGATGAAAACGAGCAAAATCTTTATCCGTGAAATTCTTACAGGCCAATAAAGTAACTGCCAGAGCATCACCCATTACTAACTGTGCAGTAGTGGAAGAAGTTGGCGCTAGATTATTTGGGCATGCTTCTTTCTCTACACTTACATCCAATGCAAAATGAGACTCTCTTGCTAAAAACGAACCCATATTACCAGTAAGCCCAACTAAAGTGTTTCCCATGCTTTTAATAAAAGGTAAAAGCGCTTTAATTTCTGGAGTGTTTCCACTCTTTGAAATACAAATAACAACATCCTCTTTTTGGATGTTTCCTAAATCGCCATGTATGGCGTCAGCAGCATGTAAAAATACAGCAGGCTGCCCAGTAGAATTAAAGGTAGCAACCATCTTATTTGCAATATTGGCACTTTTACCAATTCCAGCCACAATTAACCGACCTTTAGCATTCATAATTAGTTCAATAACAGCAACAAAATCATCATTAATGCTATTGACTAAATTTTGAATTGCCTTAGATTCTAGGGCAATCGTTTCTTTTGCAATTTTTTTTATTTCAGGTGAAGATTTCATAAAAATAAAGTAGTATATTCGTTCTCAAAAACAAGAACAAAAGTATTACTTTTATATTAAGTATGAGCATTTCTAAAGAAACACTAAACAAAAACCTAAAAAGCATATTTGGTTTTAACAGCTTTAGAGCTGACCAAGAGGATATAATCCTCAATTTGCTAGCAGGAAAAAATAGTATGGTGATAATGCCAACAGGTGGTGGAAAGTCCATGTGTTATCAGTTGCCAGCATTAATTTCGGAAGGTTGTGCAATTGTGGTTTCGCCACTAATTGCCTTAATGAAAAATCAAGTAGATGTACTAAGGGGACACTATCAAAATGATAGCATTGCCCATGTACTGAACTCCTCCCTATCAAAAACCCAAACATTACAAGTAAAAGAAGATATTAAATCAGGGAAAACAAAACTACTATATGTAGCACCCGAATCCTTAGTAAAACCTGAAAATACAGAATTTTTCAGATCCGTAAAAATTTCATTTTATGCGATTGATGAAGCGCACTGTATTTCGGAATGGGGACACGATTTTAGACCAGAATACAGGAAACTAAAACAAATAATTGACAATATAGGAGAGGCTCCTATCATTGCACTTACTGCAACAGCAACACCTAAGGTAAGGCAGGATATAATGAAAAACCTTAACATCAATGATGGGAAGTTATACCTTGACTCCTTTAATAGAAGTAATCTATTTTACGAAATACGACCTAAAAAAGATGTTGCCAAACAGATAATACAATACATAAGTACGCGTAAAGGCGAGTCAGGGATTGTGTATTGCCTAAGTAGAAAAAAAGTTGAAGAGATAGCGGAGACTCTTCAGATAAACGGAATTAACGCTTTACCCTACCATGCAGGACTTGAAGCAAAAAAGAGAGTTACCCATCAAGAAGCTTTTTTAATGGATGACTGTGATGTAATTGTTGCAACCATTGCTTTTGGGATGGGAATTGACAAACCCGATATTAGATATGTAGTACACCATGATATTCCTAAAAGTTTGGAAGGATATTACCAGGAAACTGGTCGAGCAGGAAGAGATGGCGGAAAAGGAGATTTAATTACTTTTTACGACTACAAAGACATAGAAAAATTAGAGAAATTCCTACAAGGAAAACCAGTTTCCGAGCAAGAAGTAGGTCGTTTGCTTATTATGGAAACCATTGCGTTTTCAGAAACATCAATGTGTAGAAGAAAATATTTACTTCATTATTTTGGAGAAGAATTTGATGCAGGTAGGTGCGATAAAATGTGTGACAATTGCAAGGATCCTAAAGAAAAAACGGAAGGGATGGAATATGTAAAGTTATTACTTAAAGGAGTATTCGCTTGCCGTGAGCGATTTAAACCCAAAGAAATGGCACGCATTATGGTAGGCGATAGCAATTCGCTTATCAAGCAGCATATGTCACAAATTGAAGATGTTTTTGGTTCAGGGAAAGAAAAATCATTAGGGTTTTGGCACTCAATAATTAGACAAGTATATGTAAAACAATTATTGACAAAAGAGATTGAAAGCTATGGTGTACTTAAAATTACAGATACTGGAAAAGAATACATCAAAAATCCGTATAGTTTTGAGATAACTGAAGACCATGATTATGATAATATGGGAACCTCATCAGGTGGGGAACAAAAAGGAATTGCAATGGATCAAGTACTCTATAATATCCTTAAAGATTTAAGAAAAAAAGTAGCCAAAGAAATAGGATTACCACCAGCAATTTTATTCATGGATCCTTCCTTAATCGATATGGCTAATCAATACCCAATAACCCTTGAGGAAATGGCACAAGTGCAAGGTGTTGGACAGGGTAAAGCTAAAAAATACGGACAGGATTTTATTAATGCAATTAAAAAATATGTGGATGAAAATGAGATTGAACGCCCACAGGACATATTAGTAAGAACGGTAGCCAATAAAAAATCAAACAAAATTTACATCATACAATCCTTAGATAAAAAATTATGGATTGATGATATTGCCAAAGGAAAAGGACTGAGCCATGAAGAACTACTTACCGAAATGGAAGAAATTGTGGAAACAGGAACTCGCCTAAATTTAGGACACATCATTCTAGATATGATGGAAGAAGAAGAAAGAGAAGATATTCATGAATTCTTTAAAGAAACAGAAGAATTTTCATTTGATGAAGCAAGAGTAGAATATGAAGAAGATGAATTTACAGATGATGAAATTCGCTTACTAAGAATTGATTTCATCTCAAAAGTAGCAAACTAATGAAAACATTGATATTATCAAGTTCTCTTTCTGAGAACTCCCGTTCCTATTTACTATGCAAAGCTGTAAAGGAAGAACTAATTGCAAAAGGAGACAACATTACTTTTGTAGATGCTAGGAACATACCCATGCAACCAGTACACAGAAGGCTAAGCCCTGAAATGGAAACTTTAGCTAAACAAGTAGAACAAGCTGACAACATCATTATTGGTATGGGAGTACATTGCTATAGCGTTAATGATTCTCTGAAAATATTATTAGATACTTGTTTCGGAAAAGCAACTGGGAAATTCTTTGGAATACTTTGTGCAGCAGGAGGGGAAAGAAGTTATCTATCCACAATGCAACTAACACAAATATGCATGAATGAATGGCGCATGATGCAAATGCCAAGAATTGTTTATGCTACCGGAAAGGATTTTACAGAAAATACAATTACCTCGACTGAAGTATTGGAAAGAATAGTGATATTTTCAGAAGAGTTTCACTCGATAGGAAATAAATTAGTTTAATTCTTAATCGCCAAATAAGCCATTAATCCCATCCCAATTTTTAATGATCTCTCATCAATATTAAAGCGAGAAGTATGCAAGCCATGGGTAATACCTTTGCTTTTATTAGCTGTACCTAAGCGATAAAAAGTGGACGGAACTTCATGGGAATAATAAGAAAAATCCTCAGCCGTCATTCTTATTGGCAAGTCAATTACATTGTCCTCACCCAAATACTGTTTTGCAAAAGCAATGGACTTTTTAGTTAAAGCCTCATCATTCACTAAACAAGGGTATCCTTTACGAATATCAAAGTCAATTTCTAGGTTATATGCTTGAGCAATAGCATTTGAAATGGCTAACATTTTATCATGTGCTAATGCTCTGAATTCCTCATCCATTGCACGCAAGGTACCTTTTAGTTTTACTTGTTCAGGGATGACATTTGTTGAGCCTAATCCTTCAATAAACCCGATTGCCAAAACAGAAGGTCGGTCTTTCTCTTTTTGAAAAGAAACATCTAAATCAGTGATTAATTTGGCAGCTGCCAATAAAGGACTATTGTATTTGTGTGGTAAAGCGGCATGCCCCCCTTTTCCCTTAATTGTAATGTGTAACTCATCAGTTGATGCCATGTATTTACCAGGTCGGAAACCTACTTTTCCAACCTCTAAATCAGGAAAAACATGTTGACCTATCATCTTTTCAACCTTAGGATTTTCAAGCACACCCTCTTTTATCATTTGCTGAGCTCCACCAGGAAGCATCTCCTCAGCAGGTTGAAAGATAAACTTCACGCTACCTTCCCATTCCTGTTTTAGGTTATTTAATATTTTAACAACACCAAGCAAAGAGGCCGTGTGCGCATCATGCCCGCAAGCATGCATGACTCCTTTATTTACCGAACAATAATCAATTTCATTTTCCTCAGTAATTGGTAAAGCATCAAAATCAGCACGCAAAGCAAGAGTTTTTGAACTTGGATTGTTTCCTTCTAACAAAACTACAATACC
>Ga0206679_10004153_pt1 | contig 10899 bp, 8 predicted proteins | sample M110012015metaG_FD_155464 | JGI IMG/M metagenome (GOLD analysis project Ga0206679, IMG submission 155464) | Ammonia-oxidizing marine archaeal communities from Monterey Bay, California, United States - M1 100m 12015 | ecosystem: Environmental > Aquatic > Marine > Intertidal zone | place: USA... | reverse complement strand
GGTTGCTCTTAGGGCGGCATTCAAAGCGGTTCAAGATGGCTGTCAAGTAGCTATTCTCGTGCCCACGACACTGTTAGCTCAGCAACATGGAGAAACCTTTAAAGAGCGTCTAGTGTCTTATCCGATCAGAGTGGAAGTTCTCAGTAGATTCCTGACACAAGCTCAGGCGCGAAAAGTTCTCTCAGGTTTAGAGGATGGGTCCGTGGATATAGTAATCGGAACGCACAGGCTTCTTTCTCAGGATGTTTCTTTCAAGGATCTTGGTTTATTGATCGTTGATGAAGAGCAGAGGTTTGGGGTAAGTCATAAAGAGGCTATTAAAGCTATGAAAGCGCAAGTGGATATCTTGACTTTGACAGCCACTCCAATCCCTCGAACTCTAGAAATGTCATTAACGGGAATCAGGGACTTAAGCCTAATTGACACTCCTCCAGCGGATCGGCAACCGATACTTACTTTTGTTGGTGAATATAACGAAAGCGCAGTGGTAGAAGCTATACGACGAGAGTTATTGCGCGAGGGACAGGTTTTTTTCGTACATAACAGAGTTCACGACATTGAAGAAACAGCTGCAGGTATCAAAGAGTTAGTTCCTGATGCACGTGTAGCGGTCGCTCACGGACAGATGGATGAATCTTCTTTGGAGAAAGTGATTATAGATTTTTGGGAACAGAAATATGATGTATTGGTTTGCACTACGATCGTTGAATCCGGAATTGATATGCCGACCGTAAATACGTTGGTTGTAGACAGAGCGGACCTTTTAGGACTTGGTCAGTTACATCAGTTGCGCGGAAGGGTTGGTAGGTCAGGTCAGAGGGCTTATGCATATTTATTTACACCTATTGATCGATCACTTAGCGAGGAAGCCTTCGAGAGGTTGAGAACAATCGGTGAGACAACAGAACTGGGTTCTGGATTTCGTTTAGCAATGAAAGACCTAGAGATAAGAGGCGCAGGAAACCTTTTGGGGACAGGGCAGAGTGGACATGTGACTTCAGTTGGTTATGACCTTTACTGTCAAATGGTGAACGAGGCAGTGTCAGAAGCATCAGGAATTCAAGAAGTTGCTGCGACTGAAATTAGGGTGGAAATGCCTGTTGACGCGTATTTGCCTGAGAGCTATGTGGCTCGTGGTGATTTAAGACTTGAAGCGTATAGAAAACTTGCTTCCGCTGGAGAAACTTCAGACCCTACAAAAGTCGAAGAAGTAAGACAAGAGTGGAAAGACAGGTACGGTCCGATCCCAGAAGAAGCAGAAAAACTTCTAGCTATAGGTCATTTGCGAACTCTCTGTGTTGAACGCGGCATAAAAGAAGTCACGGTTACTAAAAGAAAAAATTTAAATTCAGGTTTTTTAGCTCGTTGTTCGCCTGTTTTACTCCCGCTCAGCAAACAAACCCGTTTAGAAAGATTGCATCCTGAAGCTTATTTGAAAGAGAGCTCTGCAGAGTTACAAATTCCTATACCAGAGAAGAATCCGGTTGGGGTATTAAGTGAGTACTTAAAAGATTTGGTTCCTGTTCCCACTTCAACCACGTAGCATCTTGGAGTGAGTTTAATGAGGTCAGATTTACTTTCGAAAAGTGCAAAAGGTTTTATAACTGTATTTTTTATGTGCCTTTTATTAAGTTGCGGTGGTTCCCAAGTTGACATTGAGGTTGGTGAAACACAAATTAAGAGGGACGCCTTAATCGAATGGAATGAAGAACGCACTGGTGTTGCTAATCCTTCAATGTCACTTCTTATCGAAACGGCTAACGAGTGGATACAGAATCAGGCGCTAGCTGACTTTTTGAGTGAATACGGAGCTGCTTTTCACGAAGTAGATGTTGTAAAAGCGAGGGATCAACTTCTAGCAGCAGGAATAGCAGATTCAGATCCGCGTCTTGATATTTACAGCGAATGGCAAGCTATTCGTAATTTTGCTGCAGAGGGCGGTTCAGAAGTTAAAGCAGCTTACGAAGATAATAAAGAACTCCTTGGTCATGAGCTTTGTACGAGCCATATTCTTACAAATACAAGAGAGGAAGCTTTAGAAGTGATCAAACTTCTTGAATCAGGACAGAAATTTGAAGAGTTGGCTTTAACATTCTCGATTGACCCGGGTTCCGGTGCTAACGGCGGTTCATTAGGGTGTGTGCCTTTAGGCGCTTTTGTTCCATCTTTCGAAAGGGCTGCACTCGGTGCTATCAAAGCTTCAAAAGAATTAGTAGGTCCCGTTGGCAGTCAGTTTGGATATCACATGATACGAGTTGACAAAATTAGTGCAGTGGAACCGACACCGTTTGAACAACAAGGTGAGAGACTATTTATGTCGATTATGCACCTCTCCTCTCTTACGAGAGAAATTGACTTGGATAGTCGTTATGGAACGTGGGACGCTGTAATCGGACAGATAGAACCTGCATGAATTCCAAAAGGATTTTGACTTGAACCCTTTACCTAAGGTGACAGTCATAGGTTTAGGTCCCGGGGATCCATCTTTTTGTAGTACAAAAAATCTTGAACTTATAGAAGAACACGAATTTCGTTATGTGAGAACAACCAGACATCCATCTAGTTGTTTACTGGGACCTAACGTTGTTTCATTTGACTATATTTATGAGTCTTCTGATTCTTTCGAAGAGGTTTATGTAACTATCGTTGAAGAATTGATAGTAGCTGCTAAAAAGAATCAAAATATACTCTACGCAGTTCCGGGTTCCCCATTTTTAGCTGAGAGAACGGTTCAGCTATTAACTGAACAAACTCAGGTTGAGATAGAAGTATTTCCGTGTCTTTCTTTTGTGGATTTAGCGTGGAGATGTTTAAAGGTTGACCCCATGGAAATTGGAGTACGGATTGTTGACGCTCACAGATTTGCAACCGAAGCCGCTGGAGATAGAGGCCCACTACTAGTAACTCAAATAGATAGTAGAGAAATATTGGCTGACATAGTTGCGGCAGTTGACGTTCCGCCGACGCAACCAGTAACTATATTGCAACGTTTAGGCCTAGAAGACGAAATGATGCAGAAACTTCAATGGGAAGACTTAATTGAAAAAGTTGAACCAGATCATTTAACCTCATGTTTTATTCCGCATCTGGAATCTCCGATTGCATCTGAATTGCAAAAATTTGTCGACTTAGTAGCAGTATTAAGACTCCAATGTCCTTGGGACTCTGAACAAACCCATTCTTCTCTCACTTCACATTTACTAGAAGAGACTTATGAGGTTCTGGAAGCTATTGAGAATTTTAACGAGGAAACAGGGGAAGGTTCTGAAGATTTAGAAGAAGAGCTTGGTGACTTATTATTTCAGATCGTATTCCACTCGCGTATAGCAGCAGACGATGCCCGTTTCGATTTGGCTGATGTAACAAAAGGAATATATGAAAAGCTTCGCAGGAGACATCCCAGAATATTTACATCTGAACAAGACTCACCGTTGATAGACAATTCAGATTCCGCTCATAAAAGATGGGAAGAGCTTAAAAAAGAGGAAAAGAAACGTTCTTCTGTTTTGGATGGAATTCCAGATGACCTCCCAGCACTTGCTTATGCACAGAAAGTATTTGAAAAATCAAAAACATTAGACCTGCTCGACGAAAAAACTTACACCGATGGACCTCTTCCTGAAACCGACGAAGAGCTTGGAAATATTCTTTTAGACCTTGTTTTTTGGGCTGCAAAAAATAACTTTGAAGCTGAGCGAGCTTTACGAATAGCTAATTCTAAGTTCGTTGCTTTTATTAAAAACATTGAAGCACTCGCCGAGACTAGAGATGTAGATTTATTTTCTGCAGACAGTCACACTAAGAAAGAATTGAAAGCGGAGATCAGAAACCGCGATTTCACTGACTAGCGACTATTTGGATCTTAACTTTTTTTTTATCCGTCCTATTTGGGAAGCTTTAAAGAGGTAGTTTAGTAATAGGCGGAGCTCAATAGCAGTATTACTTAAGGAGTGACTGTGAGCAGAATTAAAGTTGTTTCCGGAAGACAGGTAATAGATTCTCGTGGAAATCCAACTGTCGAGGTGGAAGTCTTACTTCACAGTGGAGCTAGTGGACGGGCAATGGTTCCAAGTGGTGCCTCCACAGGTCAGTTTGAGGCGGTGGAGCTGAGAGACGGAGAAGAAATCTGGTCAGGAAAAGGCGTGAAGAAGGCTGTAAGTCATGTAAATAATGAAATAGCAGACGCCGTTTTGGGTTTAGATGCCACAGATCAACGAGTACTTGATCAGACAATGATTGACCTAGACGGCACTGATGACAAAAGCAGACTTGGAGCTAATGCAATTCTCGGAGTTTCCTTGGCAGTGGCCAGATCAGCAGCTGAAGATTCAGGAATCCCTCTTTTTAAATACATAGGAGGTGCTAATGCTCACCTGATGCCAGTTCCGATGTTTAATGTGATAAATGGAGGAATGCACGCCGACAATAATATCGACTTGCAGGAATTCATGATCATGCCTTTAGGTGCAGCTTCATATAGCGAAGCATTGCAATGGGGCGTGAATGTATATCACTGCCTCAAGGCAGTTTTAAATGACCGAGGAATGTCAACGACAGTTGGAGATGAAGGCGGTTTCGCACCGAATCTTTCTTCGAACGAAGAAGCACTGCAAATACTTATAGAGGCAATAGAAAAGTCAGGACTTACTCCAGGTGATGAGATTTCATTAGCTCTCGATGTTGCTTCTACCGAATTCTTTCAAAAAGGTCTTTACCGAATTGAAGCCGAAGATCTTTCTTTACATTCAGAGGAAATGGTTGCTTATCTAGCAGCGTTGTGTGACAAGTATCCGATTTGTTCGATTGAGGATGGTATGGCCGAAGAGGATTGGGATGGCTGGTTACAACTCACTGAGGAGCTAGGCCACAGGACACAATTGGTGGGAGATGATTTATTTGTTACTAACTCTTTAAGGCTTGAGCGGGGAATTGAGAACGGTATAGCTAATTCAATTTTGGTAAAAGTGAACCAGATAGGAACGCTCACAGAAACTTTAGAAGCAGTTGAAACAGCAATGAGTGCGGGTTACACGGCCATAATTTCTCACCGTTCAGGTGAAACAGAAGATCATTTGATAGCAGATTTAGCGGTTGCTACGAACTGTGGCCAGATCAAATCTGGAGCACCTGCACGTAGTGATCGGGTCTCAAAGTACAACCAACTATTACGAATAGAAGAGATTTTAAATGAATCCGCCTTCTATAAAGGGGAAGCCGTGTTAGCCGGTAGAGGATGACACGGTCGATTCTTAGACGTTTAGGCTATTTAAGCATCATTGTTGTCCCTTTGTTTTCTTTAATGCTTTTAGGGGTTATTCCCATACAAGAATGGTTCGAAGTGCGGGATACAAAAAATGATTTACTGGTAGAACTTACAGAGATTGAAGAATTAAATGAAGCCTACAGAGTTTCGATCGACGCTTTAAAGACTGATGAAGAGATAGAGAGAATTGCAAGGTTGGAATATAATCTGGTCAAACCACACGAAGAGGCATATTATGTAGTCCCAGTTTCTTCTGAAGAGATCGAAGTTCCTGGAATTTGGCCTTTTTACAAAAGTTAACCACCTGTTCAATTTTTGCTTTATAAATTTCCGCTGGTTGAAACACTAGGGAGACGATCGGGCTACAGTCTTCTTAGAAAATAATCAGGAGATACAAATGAGTATTTTGGGTAATCGTGTACTTAGAAAAGAAGATGTTGGGTTTTTAACCGAAGGTGCTTGTTACACAGATGATTTAAATGAGCCAGCTCTTGAGGGAGCGCTTTGGGTGACTTATGTGCGCTCGACAATGGCACATGCAAATATCACGGTAGATGCTTCAGAAGCATCTACCATGCCAGGAGTTTCAGGAGTTTTTACTGCCGCTGATCTAGACGGCCCTACGATTCTTCAAGGTCAGGTACCAATGTTCCCTGAAGCAATGTTGAATCGGCCAATATTAGCTATTGATACAGTCAGATTCGTTGGGGAATGCGTAGCAGTAGTTTTAAGTGAAACCCCTGAAGAAGGAGCGGATGCAGCAGAGGTAGTTGCCATAGATTATGAACCACTCCCAGTAGTTGTAGATATGGAAGAAGCGGCGACTGACTCGGTTTTGATTTATGAGGAGATAGGAACAAATATCGCTGCTGATTTTTCCGCCTTGGGTATGGCCACTGGAATCACAGACGATTCATTTTTTGAAGGTTGCGAAGTTGTAATTAGTGGAAGAGTGGCCCATCAACGTACAGCACCAGCTCCCTTGGAGCCTCGTTCCACCGCAGCTACATGGGAAGGCGACAAGGCAATTATGTGGATGTCGAACCAAGCCCCACATGGTGTTAAAGGAGCACTAGAACCTCTTTATGCAGAACAAGCAAAAGGAGGATTCCAAGTAATCGTTCCCGATGTTGGAGGCGGTTTTGGCGGGAAAATACCCCCGTACCCTGAAGATGCTCTTCTTCCATGGTTAGCAGCGAAGGTGGGGAAACCAGTCCGGTGGTTTGAGACTCGTACTGAAAATCTTCTGGCTATGGGACCAGGAAGAGCCCACGTGCATCGTTTCACTATTGGAGGTGACAAGGACGGTAATATTACTCACTACCGACTTGAAGTTTTGGCAGACTCTGGTGCATATACACGCCTTGGTGCCTTTTTACCCATGTTCACATTGATAATGAGTTCAGGAGTTTACGACATCCCGAATATAGAGACAGCAGCCCGAAGCGTCGTTACTAATACAACTCCGACTGAGGCCTATCGTGGAGCTGGCAGACCTGAAGCATCTCTTACGATTGAAAGAGCAGTTGACATGTTCGCAGCTGAAATTGGAATGGATGCTGCAGAGATCAGAAGAAAAAATTACTTACAAGCTTCAGATTTTCCAGTTTCAACTGCTGTGGGAACTGAATATGACAGTGGAGATTATGAAAAGAGCCTAGAACTAGCCCTTGAAGCGGCAGGTTATTCAGACTTAAGAGCTGAACAAACTAAACGGAGAGAAAATAGTGAAGTAGTTCAGCTTGGAATCGGAATAGCAACTTATGTCGAAATTACGGCCGGCCCCGCTCCTGGGGGTGCTGAATACGGAAAAGTTGAAATCACTTCTGAAGGAAAAGCTCGAGTCTATTCCGGGTCACTTTCACACGGACAAAGCCACCAGACCACTTTTTCAATGATTGCAGCTGACCAGCTAGGAATGGACATTGAAGACATTGAACTCGTTCAAGGTGATACAGACCAAGTTGCCGAAGGAGTAGGGACATTCGGATCAAGATCAACACAACTAGGTGGTTCTTCCATCCATCGTGCAGCTGGTGAGGTAGTTGAATCCGCCAAACAAATTGCAGCTGATTTGCTCGAAGCTAATGTTGACGACATTGTTTTAGACCATTCAAATGGAACATTCCATGTTTCAGGAACTCCGGCTGTTAACAAGACCTGGTCAGATATAGCTGAAGAAGCTGATGACCTATCTTCGGAATCAAATGAACAGACCAAATGCAGTTATCCGTTCGGAACCCATGTAGCGGTCGTAGAAATTGACACTGAAACAGGTGGAGTAACTCTCGACAGAATGATCACCTGTGATGATGCCGGAACAATAATCAATCCTATGATCGTGGAAGGTCAAAGACATGGAGGAATCGCACAGGGAGTTGCTCAAGCCCTCACAGAAGAGGTTGCTTACGATTCTGATGGCAATCCTCAGTCAGCTAATTTTGCGGATTACGGAATAATTTCAATGGCAGAACTACCCTCATTTGAACTTGTTCCGATGGAAACCCCAACTCCGAATAATCCACTGGGATGTAAAGGTATAGGCGAATCAGGAGCGATTGGATCGACTCCTGCAGTCGCTAATGCTGTAGTAGATGGATTGAGTCATTTAGGAATAAGAAATATTGATTTACCATTGAGTTCCCGAAGGGTTTGGGAATCAATTCAAAATCAAAAAGGCTGAAAAGACGGATTTGATATGAAAACGGTAATAGAAACGCGCGACCTCGTAAGAAAATTTGGAGAGATAATAGCGGTAGATGGTATTGACCTCAGTGTAAGTGAAGGGGAAGTTTTTGGTTTTTTAGGGCCGAACGGTGCCGGTAAATCAACAGCAATAAGAATGCTTACGACGTTGCTACATCCGACTTCCGGAGAAATTTATGTATCGGGATTTAATGTCGTGACTGAAGCGGCCGATGTGAGGAAGGTGATTGGGGTCGCTCTTCAGGATGCGGCAATTGATCCGCTGATGACGGCAAATGAATTGATCAGATTGCAAGCAGTTTTGCACGGAATCTCTCGTCCTGAAGCAAAGAAAAGAGGAGGTGAATTACTCGAACGTGTCGGACTTTCAGGAGCAGCTACTCGACGTGTCAGCACTTACTCAGGAGGTATGAGGAGACGTCTTGACTTGGCTTTATCTTTGATCCATGAGCCTAGAATTCTTTTTTTGGATGAACCGACTACAGGTCTCGACCCCACAAGCCGCGAAGCTCTTTGGGATGAGGTTAAGCGTTTAAATACTGAGTTAGGTACAACTGTTTTTTTGACTACTCAATATCTTGAAGAAGCTGATCAACTGGCTCATAAGATAGCAATAATTGATGCTGGAAGGATTGTACGTCAGGGTATTCCAAAAGAATTGAAGGAAAATATCAGCTCTCCCACACTACGCGTTGATGTTGAAGAGGCAGACCTCATCAGAGCACAAGATGTTTTGGATTCTTTTGGTGATAGAAGACCTGCTAGAGAGGGACGCGCAGCCGTTGGACTGGACGGAGGAGCAACACGGTTAGCTGAAGTCATAAGAGCGCTTGATGAAGCCGGAATTCCAGTAGAGCATCTCGAATTGGATGCCCCGAGTCTCGATGACGTTTTTGCTGACGCTACAGGCAGAAGACTAGAAGGGGTTGAGGCGGAGAATGAATAAAGTCGACACGGCTACTTCTTCTAGAGTAATTAAAAACTTTTTTTCCCAAACTATTGTTCTAGCTCAGCGTTCCTTAGTAAGTGAACTCCGTCAACTTGCTACTGTTTTACCAGGATTACTTTTCCCTTTACTTTTGGCTTTTACATACACCGAACAATTTGAACGAGTCTTAAGTCTTCCGGGGTTCCCAGAAGTTGATTCTTTTCTTGATTTCCTCCTCCCAGCTACAGTTCTGCAAATGGTTTCATTCGGTGCCAGTAATTCAGGAACAGAGTTGGCATTAGATATAGAGAACGGCTTTATGGACAGACTATTAGCTTCTCCAGTAGCAAGAGTACCTGTTCTTATCGGCAGAGTCGGCGGTTCAGCTCTTCTGGCTGGAATCAAGACTGTGATAATAGTTTTAGTATTTCGAGCTGCTGGAGCCCAGATATCTAGTGGTTTTGCCGGATTTCTTGTTTTGACCTTGTCAGCCTGTCTTCTCGTCGTCGTAATCGGTGGACTAAGTCAAATATTAGCAATTAGATCGGGCTCTCAGGAGGTAGTGGGAGCCACATTCCCACTTATATTTGTGATGATTTTTATGAGTTCAGCTTTTTTCCCGACGGAACTTATGAGCGGTTGGTTTAAACAATTAGCTGAATTTAACCCTATGACATGGATAATTGACCCCCTTAGAAGATTGATGATTGTGGGTTGGTCCTGGTCTGATGCAGCTACGGCTTTAGGAATTTTATTATTGGGATCAGTTTTGATAACAGGTGCTTCAGTTCGGACTTTGCACAAGAAACTGGAACGACCATGAGCATACAAACATTATCCAAAGCGTCTAACGGTATTTCCTTATCTATAGCAATGGCGGTCTGTCGAAGAGGCGTTTTGAGAGTTGTAAGCAGACCAACCTTATTACTACCTATTGTTTTCATGCCAGTGATTATGTTGATTAGTTTTACAGGCGCCTTTGGGTCTCTAACAAGAATTGAAGGCTACGGAAGCGAAAATATTTACGACTGGATGGCTCCATACGTGGCCTTGCAGGGTTCGGTTTTTGCTGGTGTTTTTGGCTCCGCATCTACAGCAGAAGACTTTGAAACTGGTTTTTTTGACCGTCTCCTTTTGACACCAGGTAGTCGAAGTTCAATTTTGTTGGGAACTGTTTTGGTGAGTGCTATCCGTTCATTATTTCCCACAGTAGGAGTCATTGTTGTAGCTTTGCTTGGAGGCTTGAATCTTTCAGGCGGACTCCCAGCTATTTTACTTTTAGCTGCAGCTTCCGCACTTATGGCTTCAGTTTTTTGTCTTTTCAGCCTTGCAATTGTTTATCGCTTTAAGACCATTCGTTCTCTAATGATTGTTCAACTGGTGGCATTCACCAGTTTTTTCATGACTATTGGTCAGGTTCCTTTGGAATTTATGACTGGATGGTTGCATCAAGTTGCACGATTTAATCCAACAACAAACGTGCTACGTTTCGCGAGACAAGGGTTCCTAGACGGAATAACATGGGAACTAACTTGGCCAGGTATCGTAGTTTTTGTTGCGGCTAACATCGTCGGTTCTGTTTTAGCTGTTCGTTCTTTGAGGCGGATAGGTTCATAGATTGAAAAGCAGGCTAGTTTTAAGACTATTGTTAAGTTCGTTATTTAGATTTGAAAATTTTGGAAACTCACAAAGAAGGGGAAATCGTTGAAAGTTTCTATGACAATTAATGGCACGGAGGTTTCAGCCGAAGTGGAGCCACGAACTCTTCTGGTTCATTTCATACGAGAACAGGCGAGTTTGAAAGGAACTAACATAGGATGTGATTCATCTTCGTGTGGAGCCTGCACAATTCACTTAAATGGAGAATCTGTAAAATCTTGTACCGTTTTGGCTGTTCAAGCAGATGAACAAGAAGTCACAACCATTGAAGGTTTGGCAGATGGTGAAACTTTGCATCCTATGCAGGAAGCATTCCGTGATTGCCACGCACTTCAATGCGGTT
>Ga0206679_10004146_pt1 | contig 10918 bp, 11 predicted proteins | sample M110012015metaG_FD_155464 | JGI IMG/M metagenome (GOLD analysis project Ga0206679, IMG submission 155464) | Ammonia-oxidizing marine archaeal communities from Monterey Bay, California, United States - M1 100m 12015 | ecosystem: Environmental > Aquatic > Marine > Intertidal zone | place: USA... | reverse complement strand
GGAACATCTCAAGCGTTTCAAGATAAGTATGAAAATATAAGAATTGTTTTTAATCCCGAATTTTTAACCGAGAGATCTGCGTATTTTGATTTTATTAATCAAGCAAGAATCATTCTTGGTGGTTTACCAGAATATGTTGATAAAGTAAGCGATCTTTATAAGAGAAGATTTGGTAGCTATATACCTATTATAAAAACAACTTATCAAACAGCAGAACTAATTAAATATATGAATAATTGTTTCTTTGCAACAAAAGTGTCTTTTTTAAATGAAATGAAGCTTATTTCAGATGCTTCTGGAGCAAATTGGGAAGATGCAATCGAAGGGTTTATACTTGATGGAAGAATAGGGCATTCGCACATAACAGTACCAGGACATGATGGTAAATTAGGTTTTGGTGGAAGTTGTTTCCCAAAAGATATTAAAGCTTTGATAGCTTACAGCAAAACTTTGGGCTTAGATCTAACAACTCTACAAGGAGCTTGGGAGACAAACTTGCTTGTAAGACCAGAAAAAGATTGGGAAGAACTTAAAGGTCGTTCAGTAGTTGAGGATGAGTAAAATTATATGGTTTACCGGTCAGCCTGGTAGTGGAAAAACAACATTAGCCAATTCACTAATTTTAAAATTAAATAATCGTAATATTTCTAATATAATTCATATTGATGGAGACGATTTAAGAGATTTAACTGAGAATAAAGATTATTCAGAAAAAGGTAGAAGAAAAAATATTAAGTTAGCACAGAGAATTGCATTATTTTGTTCAAACAAAGGTTTTTACGTTATTGTTTCTTTAGTTGCTCCCTTTAAAGATTTGAGAGATAGCTTTAAGAACAAGAACAATGTTTTAGAATTTTATCTTCAGACTACAGAAGAAAGAGGTAGAGAACATTTCTTTTCAGATGACTATGAAAAACCATCTGAAAATTATTCTGAATTAGATACTGGTAAAAATTCAATTAGTAGTTGTACTGATATAATTTTAGATCAATTTTTAGGAAAAGAGGTATAATGGAATATTCACTTTTTATTGGAAGATGGCAGCCATGGCATGATGGACATCGTTGGCTTATTGACCAAAGGTTAAATTTAGGAATGAATGTTTGTATTGCTATTCGCGATATGAAGCCAGATAAAAATAACCCATTTACACCCGAAGAAGTAAAAGAAAATATTGAACAAGCATTAGATAGTTTAATTGCTGAAAAGAGAGTGAAAGTAATCATTCTGCCTGATATTGAAAGTATCAATTATGGTAGAGGTGTAGGTTATGATATAATAGAGCATGTACCACCTAAGCAAATTGGTAAGATCTCTGCTACTAAAATCAGGGAAAAACTCAAAAAATCTTGAATAGTATTTTTATAACTGGGTCTTCTGGATTTATTGGATTTCATTTAGCTCATTACTATTTAAAAAAAGGAATACATGTTGTTGGTATTGATAATATGAATGATTATTATGATATCAATTTAAAAAAAGATCGTCTAAAGATATTAAAAAAATACAACAATTTTGATTTTTACAAAGAAGATCTAGTGAATAAAGATGCTCTCCTAGATATTTTTAAAAACAATCAATTTGATCTTGTTATTAATCTAGCTGCACAAGCAGGTGTAAGATATTCTCTGACAAATCCTGATGTATATATTAATTCAAACATAGTTGGCTTTATTAATTTGCTTGAATGTATGAAGAGCGTAAATGTAAAAAATCTAATTTATGCATCATCAAGTTCTGTTTATGGTTTAAGTGAAACTTTTCCACTTAGAGAAGATTTGAATACGAACAATCCAATCTCTCTATATGGTGGCACAAAAAAAGCAAATGAAGTTCTAGCATATTCTTATCATCATTTATATAAAATGAATACTATAGGGTTAAGATTTTTTACTGTATATGGTCCTATGGGTAGGCCTGACATGGCTTTATTTTTATTTACTAAAAAAATAATAGAAAATGAGACGATTGAATTATTTAACTATGGAGATCATTCAAGAAGTTTTACATATATTGATGATATTATTAATAGTATATACTTACTCTCTGTTAAGCATTATGAACCTAAACCATATCCAGTAAATAAAATTTTTAATATTGGAGGGCATGAATCGGTTAACCTTAAAGACTTTGTAAAGATTATTGAAAAGTTATTGAATAAAAAAGCGAAGATAGAACTGAAACCAATGCAAAAAGGCGATGTTAAGGATACTATTGCAGATAATACGTCACTTTTTAAAGAAATTGATTATAAACCTAAAACGACATTTGAAGAGGGGGCTGAAAAATTTATTGAATGGTATAAAGAATACTATTCAAATTGATTTTTCTAAAATAGAATGAATAATTTTTTTATTAAAGAGGGGTATATAAATAATCCAGTTGAACAATATGATCTCAATCAAAAATATTGGACTAAAAAAAGAATAAAATCGTCAAAACTATTTCAATATAGTGTTTACCTTATTTTTTTTGATGAAGTAATTAAAAGAGTAATATCTTTGAAAAATATTTTCTATAATCAAGTTGTTGTACTTAAATCGGATAAAAAATGAATCATTTTATAGACAGTAAAGATATAGATATAAAAAGTATTTATAGGATTATAGTGAATAATATTGCTTCTATCACAAAATTCACTATTTTTGTTGCTATAAGTTCTATAATTATTTCTTTGTTTTTACCGCCTAAGTTTGAAACTAATTCAGTAATTCTTCCATATCAAAATAGCCAACAATCATCCGGCGTAAGTGGATTGCTACAAAATTCTCTTGGATTAGCTAGTCAGAGTATGAATTATAGTAGAATATTTGATGACTTATTTACGAGTTATGATTTTATAGGAAATATTTTAAATAAAAATATAGAAGATAAAGAAGGAAATAAATCATTATTAATTGATCTAATCATTGATAAAGAATTAAATGGGGAGTTAACAGATAATCAACTACAATTGTTAGCACAAAGCATTTTTATTAGTCAGAATCTTTCTATGAATTATGATCCTTATAAATCTTTAATGAATTTACGCATTACTTTTAATGATGATGTATTGGCGTTAAATATACATAATCTTATTCTAGAAGAATTTGATACATACTTAAGCGATCTAAAAAATACTAAAATTCAACAAAAAAATACCAAGTTGATTCAAAAGTTATCATCAGTTAATGAAGAGCTGAATGAGTTAGAAAGAAAAAGAGAGCATTTTATTAATAATAATAAAAATATTAATGAGTCTGCATACTTATTAAAAGAGTTGGGAATGATACAAAGAGAAATTGGGGTGAAAGAAAGTATTTATCTTACAATCTCAAGTCAGGTTGAATTAAATAAAATAGATCTTTCAATAGAAAAAAATAATTTTAGAATTCTTAATAGGCCAGTTTTACCTTTGAATCCCTCTTTTCCTAGAAAGAAGTTAATTGTTATTTTTTCTACTATATTTGCATTGATAATTTCTTCATTATATTACACCATAAGAGTAAGAGCATAAAATGAATGATATTTTCAAAAATAAAAATATATTAATTACTGGTGGAACCGGTTCATTTGGAAAAGAATTTATTAACACTTTATTAACTAATCACAACCCAAATAAAATTATAATTTTTTCAAGAGATGAATTAAAGCAGTATGAGTTAGCTAATAAACTTAAAGATTATGAAAGTAAGATTAGGTTTTTCATTGGAGATATTAGAGATTATCCAAGATTAAATATGGCACTAGAAGGTGTTCATTTTGTGGTTCATGCTGCAGCTTTAAAGCAAGTACCAACCGCAGAATACAACCCTTTTGAAACTGTTAAAACTAATATAATCGGCTCTCAAAATGTTATTTCAGCCTGTCTTAACCATGAGTCAATTGAGAGCGTTATAGCTTTAAGCACTGACAAAGCTGCCGCACCTATTAATTTGTATGGAGCTACTAAATTAACATCAGATAAACTATTTATTAATGCCAATCACTATAAAGGTGATAGAAAAATTAAATTCTCGGTTGTTAGATATGGAAATGTTTTTGGAAGCAGGGGTTCAGTGGTACCCTTTTTTATTAAAATGAAAGAAACAGGCACTTTGCCAATCACTGATAAGAAAATGACAAGATTCAATATTCTTTTAAGCGAAGGAGTAAGTTTTGTAATAAATTCATTTAAAAATATGTGTGGTGGAGAGTTATTTGTTCCAAAAATACCTTCTTACAATATTATAGATATGGCAAAAGCAATTGACCCTAATTGTAGCCTAAAATTTATTGGTATACGACCTGGAGAAAAAATTCATGAAGAAATGATTACGGTATCAGATTCATTCAATACTTTTGATGCAGGAGATTTCTATATAATTGCTTCGCCGATTTTGATGAATGAAGTAGAAAATCATTACAAAAAACTCAATATCAAAATTAAAAAGGTTAAAGAGGGATTTCAATATAACAGTGGAGAAAACAGACATTTTCTAAGTATTAAAGAGATTAGAGATCTTTACAGTGATTACTTGAAAATTTTTGATTAATCCCCTTTACAGATGAAAAAAAATAAAGTAGTTGGTGTTATTCAAGCTAGATTAAGTTCTTCAAGGTTGCCAAAAAAAGTATTATTGCCATTAGGCAATGAAAATCTTGTTATAGACCAAGTATATAATAGACTCCTTTTATGTAGGCAAATTGATGAAATTTATATTGCAACTTCTAATAATGATTCAGATAATGAATTAGCTGAACATTGTAAACAAAAGAAATATAATGTTTTCAGAGGGTCATTAAATGATGTGCTAAGCAGGTTTTCAACTATTGCAAAAGAATCAAAAGCAACACATATTGTTCGCATAACTGGAGATTGCCCACTGATTGAGCCTTCAATAATTGATGCATGTATAATAGGATGTATAGCTAATGATTATGATCTTTTTGGACTCAAGGGTAATTTCCCAGATGGTTTAGACTGCCAAGTTTTTTCTTCAAAATCTTTAATTAAGGCTAATGATAAAGCAGTTAAAAAATCAGATAAGGAGCATGTTGGACCCTTTATAGAAGACTCTAAAAATGGATTTAAAACCGGAGGAATAGAAATTTTCTTAAATCATTATAACTATAGACTCACATTAGATGAGCAAAGAGATTATGATTTATTAAAAACAATTTTTAGATCATTTGATTTTAATAATTACGTCAGTATAAATGATATACTTCATTTTTTAGATTTTAATGAAAAAGTAAGATCAATAAATTCAAAAATTGTGAGAAATAAAGGATATTTAAAATCATTAAAAAATGATTAGTACATAATAGATGGAAAATAAAAATTATAAATTTTTATGTTATGCAAGCGGTGGAAATAAAATTGGTTATGGGCATCTTTATAGATTAGCTAGAATTATTGAAAAATTTGATTTAGTAGATCAAAGTATCTTTCTTTATGCTAATGCAGAAGAAAAATTTTTTTTAAAAAATCGAGGATTAAATATATTTTCTGGACAAACTATATTGCCTGAAAAAATTATTATTGATTCTAGAATTGATTGTAGTGATTTATTAAAAAAATTCTCAAACATAAATAGTAATTCTATAATTTTGGACAATTTAGATGATTGGGTAAGCCGAGGAGATAATATTATAATACCAAGTTTTTTTATTAACGATAAACTAAAAGAAAAATTTGAGAATAAGTTTTCTAAAAAGATCTTGTATGGCAAAAAATTTTCTCTCCCTCCATCTCCAATCTTAAGCAAGAAAAATATTAATGATAATATACTTATTACATTTGGAGGAAGTGATCCAAATAATATTACCCTTAAGGTAGTGGAATTACTTGCTGACTCAAGAATTGCCGCAAAATTAAAAATTATTCTAGGTCCAGGATATAGCCACAAAGAAAGAAAATTATATGAATTAGTTTCTAAAAGCCAAATATTGAGAAATGTCAAAAATTTATCAACAGAGATTGCTAATTCAGCACAAGTTATAACGACCCTTGGCACAACAATTCAACATATTGAATTTTATGGAAAAAAATCAATAATCATCTGTAATTATGATAATGATAAATATGACTTTAGATATATAAGAAAATATTGTCAAAATGAATCGTATTTTAAATGCCTCGGTAATTGGAAAAATATTAAAAAAAAATCTTTTCTGAATTCATTAAATGAGTTAGAATTGATAAATGAGCTTCCAGCAAGCAACTCTAGTGATTGGGGGTCTGGATGGAAGAATTTATTATCAAACTAAATAATGGCTAAGAACAAAAAAAAACTAATTGGTGCAGATATTATTGCACAAGCTATCAAAGATAGTGGTATAAAAAGAGTTTTTTTGTTTCCAGGAGGAACAATTGCACCTCTTCTTGATTCTCTAATTTCATTAGGAGTCGAATATGTATGTGCTAGGAATGAACAGGGAGCAGGTTATGCAGCAATCGGTGCTTCAAAAGTCTCTGGAGATGCTCAAATAGTTATGGTTACTTCAGGACCTGGGGCAACAAATTTATTAACTCCAATTGCAGATGCATATTATGATTCTGTTCCAATTATTGCAATTACTGGTCAAGTTGGAGTTAGTGACATAAATTTTGAAAAAAAAGTTCGCCAAACTGGTTTTCAAGAGACAGATTCAAAAAGTATTTTTACGCCTGTAACTATAAAAGCAGTTACAATAACTTCAAAAGATGATCTATACAACAATGTTGCGAGCCTTATTTCTTTAGCTAAAGAAGGAAGACATGGTCCTATTTTAATAGATTTACCTATGAATATTCAAAGAGAAGCAGTTGAAAATGTGACTATCAAAGATAATAAAATTAAAAATACAGAAAAACGTCCTGTTAAAATAAACCGTGAAAAAATAGAAAAAATTGTTAATACTTTAAATAATGCTAAAAGGCCTTTAATTATAGCTGGAAATGGTATCTATTTATCTGATTCATGTAAAGAACTTCTCAATTTTGTAGAAAAGTCTGGCATTCCTACAGTTTGTAGTTTACCAGGATTAGGATCTTTCCCTAGCAATCACCCACTTTCGTATAGTTTTATAGGTCATACTGGAGAGTTTTTTTCAAACATTGCATGCCACTATGCAGATGTCTTACTGGTTTTGGGTGCAAGATTAGATGTTAGACAAACAGGAACTGAAATTGATGATTTTACTAAAGATAAAAAGATCATTAGAGTAGACATAGATCCCAATGAACTAATTCACGGCAGAATAAATGGAAATATTAATTTAAATTTAGACTTAAAAAGCTTTTTTAACTTTATAGATAAATGTTATCAAAAAAATAGCTCTCAAAAGCTTAATGATTGGATTTCTAAAATAGATTTATGGAAAGATAAATATAATTCTAAACAATTTTACCAGGAAAAAAACCTTTCTTCTTATCATATTTTACGATCTGTGGACAAGTTAACTGAAGGAGAGAGTGTACTTGTAGCGTCTGGTGTAGGTACTCACCAACAGCTTACAGCAAGGTATTTTACATATCATTTTCCTGAAAGAGTTTGGATGACATCAGCTGGACACGGAACAATGGGATTTGATGTTCCAACTATGATTGGTGCAATGATAGAAAGTAAATCTCGATATGATCGTGGGCTAGTTTTTGTTGGAGATGGTTCATTTCAAATGAATATCCAAGAACTAGCAACAATAAAAAATCTTAATTTACCCATTAAAATTTTTGTTTTAGATAACCAAAGACTAGGCATTGTTTCACAATTTCAATTGCTTAATTGGCCTAAAGACGAGAGCACTGGAAATAAGGTCAATCCTTCATTCTCTTCCATAGCTAAGAGTTACGGTTTATCCGGATACGATATAACTAGCAAAGAAAATTTGGAACAGCAAATAATCAAAATACTTAACGATCCAGAACCCTGTGTTGTACATTGTCATATCGATGTAAGTGAAGATGTTCTACCAATGTTACTAGCAGGACAAAAAATGAATTCAATGCACCCTTTTAAGGATAAGGTATGAAAAAAAAATCTGTATTTATTTCAGGGGGTAGTAGAGGAATTGGTAAAGCAATAGCAGAAAAGTTTTTATCAGAAGGTTATACTGTTGGAATTGGTTATATAAAAAATGAAAATTTTGCCACAGCAATCTCTGAAAAATATGATAATGCATATCCAATAAAAATTGATGTCAGTAAAAGGAAATCAATTAAGCAGGCTATCAAAGTTTTTGAAAAACAAAGTAATAGCTCCATTGAAATTCTTGTGAATAATGCTGGCATATCTGATGAAAAAGATTTTATGAAAATTACCGATTCTGATTGGAGGTTGATGATGGACACCAATCTTATGAGTGCTTTTATGTTCACACAAGAGACAATTCCATTAATGATTAAAAGAAAATGGGGAAGAATAATTAATATTTCATCTATTGGTGGACAGTGGGGTGGGTTTAATCAGGTTCATTATGCAGTTAGCAAAGCTGGGTTAATCAATTTAACTCGTTCAATCTCAAAGTTGTATTCCAAATATAATATAACTACAAATGCTGTTGCTGTTGGCTTAGTTTCAACTGATATGAGTGAAAACGAAATTCTATCTAAATCTGGTAAGTTAAAAATTAAAGAAATTCCAACTGGAAGAATTGGTAATTTGGAAGAAATTGCAGATACAGTATTTTTTTTAGCCTCCGAAGAGTCATCATACATTACCGGTCAAACGATAAATGTAAATGGTGGAATGTATTTTGGATCATAAATCTATTTTATTTATTTCTGGCGGTAAAGAAGCTTTACCTGGAATAGAAATTGCAAAAAAAATGGGCCTATATGTTGTTGTAAGCGATGGAGATAAAAATGCTCCTGGATTCCAAATTGCTGATGACTATATTATTTCTAGCACATATGATGTTGAAAAAACAGTAGTAAAGGCAAAACAATACCATAATGATGTAAGAAATTTTGATGGAGTGATTTGCGTTGCAGCAGATGTCCCTCATACAGTTGCTGCAGTTGCTGAAGAATTGGACTTACCAGGGATTCCTAAAAAAGCAGCAGACATTGCAATTGATAAAATGGCTATGAAAAATTGTTTTTTTAAAAATAATATTCCAATTCCACAGTACAAAAGTTTAGATAGTTTTGAGGATTTAAAAAAAATAATTAACGAATGGAATTTTCCATTAATTATTAAACCTGTTGATAGTAGAGGAGCTAGAGGTGTTTTAAGAATCACTGATTCAGTTGATCTAAGATGGGCATGGAGCCATGCACTCAATAATAGTCCAACTAAAAGAGTTATGGCTGAAAAATATTTAAATGGACCTCAAATAAGTACAGAGTCAATTATGATTAACGGCAAATGTCATACAGTTGGTTTTGCAGATAGAAATTATGAATTTTTGGAAACCTATGCACCATTCATAATTGAAAATGGGGGTGATTTACCATCACTTGCTTTAAATCATCAAAAAGATGATATAAATAAAATTATCGAAAAAGGTGCACTTTCAATGGGTATTTCAAATGGAATTATAAAGGGTGATATTGTTATAAATAATAATCAACCTTTTATTATTGAATTAGCTGCAAGATTAAGCGGTGGATATTTTTGTACTCATGAAATTCCATTGAGCACAGGAGTTGATTTAATTTCAAATGCAATTAAACTATCTTTGGGAGAAAAAATTAGTATAAAAGATTTAACTCCAATTTCAGCTAAACACATTTCTTTGAGATATTTTTTTCCAAAGGAAAAAAAGGTCATTAAAAAAATAAGAGGAAGAAACAAATTAAAAAATTTGAATTTTGTAAAGTTCTACGATATTCTTATTGAAGCAAATTCAAAAGTGCCTGAAATTATTTCTCATCCCTCAAGAGCAGGAATGGTGATTGTAGAGGGGGTTAGCAGAAAGGACTCAAATAATAAGGCAAATACTGCAGTTAATTCAATTAATTTTGAGTATTTTTAAGTATGATTAATTACGGTAAACAATCAATTAGCAAAGATGATATAAAAGAATTAGTTAAAGCACTAAAATCTGATTTTTTGACCCAAGGTCCAGCTATTGAAATATTTGAAAAAAAACTTTCAAAATATTGCGGTTCTAAATATGCCCTAGCATTTAACAATGGAACAAGCGCTTTACACATTGCTAATCTTGTTTTAGGTACAAAAAAGTCAAAAACTGTCGCAACAACTCCTATTACATTTTTAGCAACAGCAAATTCTGTAATTTATTGCGGAGGAAAAGTAGAGTTCGTAGATATAAATGATAAAAATTTTAACATTGATTTAGTATCTCTTGAAGACAAATTAAAAAATAAAAATATTTTTGGTATTATTATTGTTCATCTTGGTGGTGAATTAGCGGATATTGAATCTATTAGAGTTTTAGCCAAAAAATATAATGCATGGATTATTGAAGATGCATGCCATGCTATTGGGGGTAAATGGATAGATTCAAAAAATACCAAAAGAATTGTTGGAGATTGCTCTTATTCTGAAATTACTACTTTTAGTTTTCATCCTGTAAAACATATTACTACAGGCGAAGGTGGTGCTATTTTAACAAATGATAAATCAATTTATGAAAATGCTAAATTGTTAAGATCTCATGGAATGTTTAAAGAAGATAAATGGTTTAAAAAGAAGCCATGGTATTATGAAATGAGACAATTAGGATATAATTATAGGATTACTGATTTTCAAGCAGCTTTAGGATCTTCACAATTACAAAAAAGTGATAAATGGGTTAAGATTAGAAGTGATAAAGTAAAATATTATGATAAAAAGCTACAAAAAGTTAAACAGGTTATACCTCAAGAACATAATTTCAAATTTATTAATTCTTATCATCTTTATATAATTCTTGCTAAAAATAGAGATAAGCTTTTTTTGTTTTTAAAGGAAAATGGTGTTAATTGTCAAATTCATTATATTCCTATATATAGACAGCCATTTTATAA
>Ga0206679_10004139_pt1 | contig 10925 bp, 6 predicted proteins | sample M110012015metaG_FD_155464 | JGI IMG/M metagenome (GOLD analysis project Ga0206679, IMG submission 155464) | Ammonia-oxidizing marine archaeal communities from Monterey Bay, California, United States - M1 100m 12015 | ecosystem: Environmental > Aquatic > Marine > Intertidal zone | place: USA... | reverse complement strand
CCTGAAATAAGCGTGTCTCCTGCTTCAGTAAATGCGGCAACTCCGGGATGCTCCCGGTCTGTGGTACCATAAACATGTTTTATAATTCCCCCAATTTGTTTCTCAGTTACAATTTCAATCTTATCAACAGTTTGAACTGCAATGACAGGATTCCCTTCAACATTTGGATCACGAAGAGCAATTTTTCCGGCAGATTTGATTTCTGTGCATAAGGAGTTTCCTCTCAGCATATTAACGACCGGAGTTGGCCAGAACAATCCGGAAGACATTTGCATTCGTTCCGCCACACCAATTACATCTGCGAGATCCATGTAGCCGCTTAGCGGATTAAAATAACCTCCACCCAGCATCACAGCATTTGCTGCTGCTGCAGAAGAGATAACTGTAGATGGAATTTTTTCTGCTTCCTCAAGCAGTACATTCCGACGTGCTTCATCCTTTACATAAAGGGGTTTCAAAACTTCTGAGCTGTATGGATCAATCATTTATTTAATTAAAAAGAAATCAAAATATGACTACTTACAAGTTTCTGAAAATATCTATGTTACGTCCGGAATAACGGGAATAAATCATCGCCGCAGGTCTAAAAAGGATATGACCAAATTTAGTCTGAGGTGCATAGGCTAGCAAATAAAAGACCATAACTAAATGGATATAGTAGGTTAAAAATGCCAGATTTGCATGATCACCCACACGAAAAACCTGACACAAAATTCCGGTTACAACTGTGAAAAACATGTTTCCAATGAACATCCAGTCAAACAACGACAAAATGCTTGTCCCGGAATTTTTCACACGGTCCCTTACAATCAGATAAATTCCTGCAAAGGCCGCAAAGGCGCTCACGTTCCCCAGAATTTTAACCGGATGAAAAAATGGAAGTGGTGTCACCTGAACATCAAAACCAAATTCGTTGAGCCAGTACAAAACAAACACGGCATTTGTTGTTATGAAAAGTCCAATGAAACCGTACATCATTAGTCTGTGTGAAACATTGCGGCTTTTGTTAGTGCCGCACTTTTTGAACTCAATGTGCGAGAGTACATCCTGGATTGTGCCTTTTATGGCAGGCAGTAAATTTTCTCCTCTGTCTGTGGGAGGGTACTGTTCTTTGAGTCCGCTAATGAAGTTGCTGATTGCCTTATAGGAATTAAATACAGCAAAAAAAACTGGGGGCAAAAACAGGATATCAATATATTTCACCGACAGCATGTTTGCGTAAACAATTGGTTTTGCGGTTAAAAACGCAAAGCCGCTTTCGATGTTTTTCATTGCAATAGCAAGGGCAATCAGGACCATTGGAATCAAAAACAATACGACGTTTCCTCTTGCAGATTTTGCTGCTTTAGAAATGGCCTGCGGGTAGGAATAGTGTTCGATGGTTTGATTGCGGAGCGCAGACATCACCTCTCCCGGTTTTGCTCCTCTGGGGCATTGATCGGTGCAGTCGTTGCAGTTGTGACAGAGCCACAAGTCCATGTCTCTGAACAGCTTATCCTTCATGCCCCACTGTGCCCACAGCATTTCTTTACGTGGAAACGGCTCGTCATTCGGAGTCAAAGGACAGGCTACAGTACAGGTGGAGCACTGGTAGCATTTTTTCAGATCCGCAGCTCCATGCAGCATCAGTCCCTGCACAAAATTTAAATCTGTATTGACGGCAACTCGCCCTGTCATTTCATGCTCCTTTTTTCGGTAGTTCTATCCAGCCGGAATTTACTGAGGACACGTTTTCAATCAAAAAACTGACCATCACATCCCTTTAAACGGATTTGGGCCGAAATCTTCCAGTTCTTCCACAAAATCGTCAATAATCTTTGGGAGTTTTTCGTAATCATTCATGCTGATTTCATACTGCTGAACCCGTTCCGGTTCCAAATTCAAACGCCCGATGGTCTCCTGCACTTTACCCAAGCGCATATTTGCAAGCTCGCTGCCTTTTACGAAGTGGCACTGATAATCATCATCATATGAACATCCCATCAACATAATACCGTCGTATCCAGATGACAATGCATCATTAATGTAGACCAAATTAAGGCCTCCTAAACAACGCATCGGCATAATCCGGACATTAGTATTGATTTTCAAACGCTCCAGTGCCGCCATGTCAAAAACCGGAAGAGCGTCATTTTCACAGGCAAAAATCAAAATCCTCGGCTTTTCGTCAAATTCATCCGGCATTTCATAACTCGTCATCATTTCCTTGAAAATGTTCGGACTGGAATCCTTAAACGAAATAATCTGTACAGGACAAGAACCCATGCAAATCCCACAGCTCCGGCAACGCGCTGGATTCGGGAGTGGCATTCCTTTGTCATCTTCTTCAAGTACACCAAACGGGCACTCTTCAGTACAGCGTTTGCAGGAAGTACAGCGACTAAGGGCGAATTCCGGAAAAGTCAAATCTCCCACACGCGGATGAACGGTTTTGCCTTGATCGGTCAATTCCATCGCCTGAATGGCTTTTAGAGCAGCTCCGGTAGCATCAATTTTTGCGTCGTTAATGTCCATCGGCTGGCGCACGGAACCAACCGCATAAATTCCGGTTCGGCGGGTTTCATAGGGAAAGCAGATGAAATGAGAATCCGGATAGCCGTATTTGAGTTCCGGAAGGTCCGGTCCCTGGCGGTACTGCAGATTCAAAGCGGACTCGCCTTTCATCGTCGAAGGCACTTGACCAACCGCCAAAACAACCAAATCCATTTCCATTGTAACGGGTTCGCCAAACAACGTATTGTCCACATCAATCGCGATTTTTTTCCCCTCGGTTTCATTAACTCCTACCACGTCACCCTGAGTCAGGAAAACACCCGGATCATCCTGACGTGTGCGGTAAAAATCTTCATAAAGTCCTGGTGTGCGCATATCCCGATAAATGATGTGTGCCTTTGCATCCGGATTTTGCTCACGAATATACGCCGCCTGTTTAAGCGAATCCATGCAGCAGGTTCCGGAACAATAAGGCAAATGCTCCGGGGTTCTCGAACCCGCGCATTGAATGAATCCGATGTTCAACGCCGGTGTTCCATCTTTGCGTTGAATATTTCCGGATTTGGCCATTTGCTCAAATTCGGCACTGCTGATAACGTTCTCATACTGAATCCCCAATTCACTGAGTTTTTCGGCATCATACGGATGAGAGCCGGTGGCCAAGATGATCGCCCCGCTTTTAAATTTTTTAATCTCGCCGTCCGTGTTCAACTTCACCTGAAATTCTCCTGGCTGTCCAGAAATGGAAACCACAAAAGATGAAGCATGAACAGTGATTAAATCGTTACTTGCAACAGAAGAAACAGCTTCGTGAATGGAGTTCATTTCCGGATCGCGGAACGGTGCCTGTGCCGGAATGAGCTTGTATTCGTCCAAACAGAATCCGCCCAAATGATCTTCTTTTTCCACCAAATTCACGGAATATCCTGCATTTGCGGCTTCCATTGCAGCAGTCATTCCGCTCACGCCTCCGCCGATTACTAACAGATTTTTAGAGGTGTCCTGTTCGAATGCTTCTGAAATTCCATGCTTTTTAATTTTTGCATAGTACATTTGGAGATATTCTTCTCCGGCCAATTGCGTGTCTTCATCGAACTCGCCGTTTTCATCTTTTGTTTTTTGTGTCCATGCCACATATTCACGAATCGGCGCACGGACCACGAGGCTGTCGTCGCCCATATCAAAGGTCGCTTCGTGGTAACGCTGCGAACAGGCGGCAATCATAAAACGGTTCACGCCTTCGTTTTTCTGATCCTCCTTCATCATCTGCACACCTTCTTCACTGCAGAGAAACGGATGTGTTTTGGCCACCGGAGCCTTGCATTCTTTGCCGGCAACTTTTACTAGTTCATCGACATCAAGAGCCTGATCTATGTCGCATCCGGAACAAACATAAACTCCAATTTTGCTCTCCATCAATTCACCCCCATTTCGATTTGTATAGCTTTCAAAGCAGTTCCAGTCGAATCCTGAATTGAACTATTTACATCAACCGGGCGTTTGGCAACTCCGGCAGAAAAAATTCCGTGTTGTTGTAATTCTACAGGCACAAATCCATATTCATCCAAGGTAATTCCGGCGACTTGTGCCTGACCTTTCAAACTTGATTCCATTCCGGTAGCCAGCACGACCATATCCACTTCAAGATGGACTTTGCCCAACTTGAGAATATCTTCTGCCTCAACCATGACTCCTCCATCTTTGCCAGCAACAATCTTGGCAACTTTGCCTTTGATCATATTCACATTCGGTTCTGCCTGTACTTTAGCCACAAAATCTTCGTACTTTCCAGGAGTACGGATGTCGATGTAAAAAATATGAACCTTAGCCTCCGGATTTTGCTCCAGGACATATTTTGCGTGTTTCAGCGAGCCAAGACAGCAAATCGAGGAACAATAAGGCAGGTGGTTTTCGTCTCTGGAACCGGCGCACTGCACAAAGACTACGCTTTCTACCGGCTTCTGGTCTGATGGGCGTAAAATTTTACCTTTGGTGGGGCCGCTGACGGAGGCAAGTCGTTCCATCATGATATTGTTAATCACATTTGGAACGCTGGAAAAACCCATGTTGGTGAGTTTCGAGGCATCGTAAGGTTTCCAACCGGTTGCTACCACGACCGAGGCGACTTCCAATTCTATTTCCTGCGTCTTCATATCAAGATCGATCGCACCGTACTTGCAGGCTGCCACACATTTGCTGCATCCCGGTTCACAGGCCGGACGGTCAATCACGTATCTGGGAGGATAGGCCATTTTGTTGGGCAGGAAAATCGCTTTGGTTTTGTCCATACCTGCATTGAAATCGTTGCTTCTATCTGATGGACAAACCGCAGTGCAGTGGTCACAGGCCACACATTTTTCATTCACAAAAGTTGGGTTTTTCCGGACTTTGATTTTGAAATTCCCTGCTTTTCCGGAAACCGAAAGGACTTCAGAGTTGGTGTAAACTTGAACACGAGGATTGGCACGCAAACGTCTGTAATTAATTTCAAGTCCGCAGGTTGGAGGACAAAGTTTGGGAAAATACTGATGGAATCCGGAAACTCGCCCACCGAGGGTTGGAGATTTTTCGACGAGGATCACATCTCGACCAACCTCAGAGGCTTCGATGGCCGTTGTGATGCCGCTGATTCCACCACCGATCACCAATATTTTACCTTGCTCTTTCATTAACTTATCCCTGTATTAGATGTTTTAAACTTAAGCGGAAACTTTGGCACATGCATAGTACAGGATCGCTAAATCGGCAGGATAATTTTATTAGAAAAAATTCTGAAAATTATATCCAGATGGATTGAATAAGGGGATCTCCCATCAGGAAAGATTTAACTTAAGGAACCAACTGGTGATATTCCCTTTTGAAAATATCCCATTCACCAGATTCCTTGTCATAAGTTGAATTTACAAAACATTTCCAGTTTTCATCGTCAATACCTAGGTGGTCTCCTCTGTAGTAATAACCCGGATAACGAGTTTCTTCACGGAAATGAATGTGGCGTGCGTGCGCCTCTCCAGCAAGAATACGGTGAAAATTTTCCCAGGCGCGAAGCAATTCATGAAGATTTTCTGCGCACATGTGGTATGAGTCCTCCTTGAGGAGACCCAAATAGTAGAAACCTTCTTCGAGCATGTATTTACTTGTCATGTACCATGTTCCAACACCACCTACGTATTCATCCATTATTTTTTGGAGTCTTTGCTGCAACATGGCAGGACGAATGTAATGAGGATTGATATTTGGGTCAGTCGTATATCCACTGAATTTGCCCCAGGTTTCCATGGGCATGAAGATTTCTTTTGCTAGATCTTCAGGGTTCTCTATGAATTCTACGGTCTCATCCTTATGGTCCATGCAATATGCCGCCATCATCTTTCCAACAATTCTACCTTCTGTGTGGGATCCTGAAGAGAATTTGTGTCCCGAAGCTCCTACTCCATCACCGGCAGTAAACAAACCGTTGATTGTGGTCATACGATTATATCCCCAGTGCCACTCTTCCGGTCCAAAATCACCAGGCCCACTTGTCCATAATCCTGCACAACCAGCATGGGAACCAAGTAGATAAGGTTCTGAAGGCATCAGCTCTGAAGGGACTTTATCCGGTTCCATGTTGTTAGCTGCCCAGACGCCAGCCTGAGTAATCGTCATGTCAAGGAAATCTTCCCACGCTTCTGCTTCCAAATGTTTGATTTCCTTTTTAGACATTGTCTCAGCGGCAGTCTGCAAAGCCTTGTCAGTGTGAATCTTAATTGGTCCTTTTCCAGCCTTCATGTCAATCATCATCATATGATTACGCATGCAAGTACCCATAGAATCAACATACTTTCCGTACAATTTCCTGCTTTCTTCTTTATTGGTCTCCTGATAGTCTTCACCAAGTGCATTGGTGGCCTTTGCCTTGAACAGAAGGAACCAAGCACCCACAGGACCATAGCCATCCTTAAAACGTGCTGGAACGAATCTGTTTTCCATCATTGTCATTTCAGCGCCTATTTCAGCAGCCATCGCATATGTTGATCCACTATTCCAGACAGGGAACCATGCTCTACCCTGTCCCTCTCCTGTAGCGCGAGTTTTAAAAACGTTCACGCAACCACCAGCAGCAAGGAGTCCAGTTCTGCACTTAAAAACGTGAAGCTTCTTCTCCCTGACACTAAAGCCAACTGCTCCTGCTATTCTCTTTGGATCATTTTTATCGGAGAGAAGCTTAACAATGAAAACACGTTCAAAGTGATTTTGATCTACTCCGGTTTTTTCCCTGTTGTTAGCTAGTGCTAATTTACCAGCTTCTGCTACTATAACCTTGTATGATTCTCCATTGATCATAATCTGCCATCTTCCAGAACGAACTGGGTTCCCACCATCTCTCAAAGAAGGCATCTCATTTCTTTGTGAAGTAAACCCATCGATTCGGTTACCCTCTTCATCTTTTTTCCATATAGGGAGGCCCCAGTCCTCAAACAAATGGACTGAGTCATCAACTAGGCGCCCAACGTCATAAACAAGATCTTCTCTTATAATTCCCATTAAATCATTACGAACATAGCGAACGTAATCCTCTGCTGTATTTTCTTGTCCTATGTATGTGTTAATAGCTGAAAGTCCCATTGCTACTGCACCACTTCGGTCCGTTGCAGCTTTGTCAACCATGGTGATTCTCAATCCCTGCGGAGTGGCCCAGCGATCACATTCAAAAGCACAACCGCATGCGGCCATTCCTCCACCGATGATCAGGATATCAGTTTCATGTACCTCTATTTCAGGTTTTTCCGAATGTTCAAAATTGTTTACTTTGGGTTCAAGCATTTTTTCTCTTTTGAAAGTTTAGATTTTTTATGAAGAATTTAAGCAGGAACGGGAAGTTGACTCCCTTTTGCCTGGTGAGTGAAAAATCCCTGATCTTTGATCTTTGATAAGTCTGCCTCAGCTGTCCCTTCACCTGCAAAAATATCAACCTCTCCAGGGTTTACAGTTCTGGTAGGAAATTTAAAACGTTTTATAGTTCCGTTTCTGAATTTTACTGTCCACATAATGCTGTCTGATCCAGGCAATGGTATGACAGATCCTCCCAGAGGAGCGAAGTCGGCATAACAGCGAATCTCAATCGCCTGTTGAGGGCAAATTTTGACACAGCTGTAACATTCCCAACACTGTTCAGGTTCCTGATTGACTGCTTTTCTTGTGTCTTTATTCAAAGTCATCAGATCATGAGGGCAAATATACATACACGCAGTTTTGTCCTGACCTTGACAACCGTCGCATTTTTCAGTGATTACAAAGCTTGGCATTATTAATCTCTATGTGGATTCAAATTTGATTGTTATAAAGTACGTTAATAATTTGTTAAATGTACTGTGTTTTTTCTTATTTATTAATTCAGTTGATCAAAACTTGGGAAAAAGTTTACTTTAAATCCATTAATCACTCTCAATAATTCAATGTAAAAGATTCCTGCAATTAAAATTAAATCAGACCAGATCTATAGCATTAATGATTAAATTACAAATACTCCATATTTTTTAAAAATATCAAGTCTTGCTGACCAAAACAAAATCAATATTTATGTTCTAAAATTCATTCTCACACTTAAATTTTACAATTATTTTGAAGCTTGTCAAAATAAATTATCATCTCATTACTGAAATACATATCTTTTTCAAATCAATTGTAGAAAAAGGCATTCTGGAGATCAGAATTTTTATATCAGGGGGACAAAGGAAAAAAGGCCGTGAGAGCTGGTTTGAAAATTTTCCGGGGAGGTTTTACATAACTTGATCATCTCGCAGCCGTGCGTAGCACCAACTGGAGCAACGAGGAATCCTCCAACGGCAAGCTGATCTTTCAGTTGCGGTGGAACTTGATAAGCAGCCGCAGTTACTATTATTCTGTCATAAGGTTCAAGCCTGGCGCAGCCCTTTTTCCCGTCACCCGCAATGACTACGACATTTTCCAGACCGGCCAGTTTTAAATTTTCACGAGCCAGTTCCGCAAGTTTCTCGTGCCGCTCCACCGTTACGACCGTTCCTGCCAGCTTGGCCAGCAGCGCCGCGTTGTATCCGCTTCCCGTACCAATTTCGAGAACACGCTGTCCCGGAAGTACATCCAGTAGTTGGAGCATCAGAATGACAGTGGTTGGTTGGGAAATGGTTTGTTCGCAGAAAATCGGCAGAGGGTGATCGGCATAGGACTCATCCCGAAAAGAACGTTCGACGAACAGTTCCCGCGGCACCTCCAGAAAGGCATCCAGTACCGAATCATTACTAATCATCCGGCTGTTTTTCCAGTAAGCGTACAGGCGCTGTTTCTCTTGTTCGAGATCAGTGTTTAGTTTTTGTTCGGTCTTATCTAAGAGAACTGCCATTTCCAAACCGAATCACAAAAGGTATGAGTATTCGATCATCGAGCATCCCGGTGTCTGAATCAAAATTTTTAGAAACAGGCGATAATCAATCCATTCTGGCTAAAGCGGACTTTCTTTAAACCACCGGATTGCCGACAAACAAGTTGCGCAGTAATTTACGTGTAAGGTCCAGTGGTATGATTGTAATAGCAAAGGCCAGCACGTAAAACCACTCCTCCAAAGTCAAGCCGACTGTACGCAAAACTTCTCCTCCGAAATAAGTAAATGATGTTTGCAGGAAGAAAATAAGAATGACCACAACCAAAAAATTGCGATTTTCGGTGATGTGTTCAAAAAGATTTAGTCCTTCGGTTCGGGCGTTAAATTTATTGAAGTTATTCATAAAGACAAAAAAACCGAAGAAACCGGTGAGAAGTACAAGATTGAGCTCAGGATCCGGACAGCGTACCGCATCGCAGACGAATAATCCGGCAACAAAATCAGAAGTGAGAAAATAGATACTGATTGATGCCATGAAAATTCCGTCAATCAGGATTGCCGACCACATGTCTCCGGAAATGAGTGATTCATCTTTTGGTATCGGTTTTTCGTTCATGTAACGTTTGAGAGCCGCTTCACCTGAAAAGGCAAATGCTGCCAGGGTGTCCATCACAATGTTGACCCACAAAAGTTGAGTCATGGTCAGCGGTAAATCAATACCAAAAAATGGTCCCAAAAAAGCCACTAAAATGGCGGCAACGTTGACGGTCAATTGAAAAATCAAAAATTTTCTAATTGATTTTAATAGTGTCCGCCCATAACGAACTGCATTTGTAAGTGAGATAAAATTATTATCAAGAATGACAATATCGCTCGATTCTTTTGTCATGTCAGTTCCATCACCCATTGAGAAACCAACGTCTGCGTTTTTTACGGCTGGTGCATCATTGACTCCATCTCCGGTCATGCCGACCACCCAGTTCATGGATTTTGCCAATTTAACCAAACGGTTTTTATCCGCGGGAAGTGCACGGGCAACGACCCTCATATCCGGGAGTATTTTTATTAACTCTTCATCAGAAATTTCGCCAAGTTCTTTGGAAGTAAGAACAAGCGCTTGTTCTTTTTCTAGAATTCCGACTTCTCTGGCAATCGCTTGAGCAGTATCTTTTGCATCGCCGGTAATCATTACTACCTGTATTCCAGCTCGCCGGACTGTCTCCACTGCTGTCTTTGATTCCTTCCGCATTTCGTCACGCAGGCCGAAGATTCCCACTAAAGTCAAATCGGAAGGAAGAACATTTTCCTCCCCCAAATCTTGATTTGAAACAGCCAGTCCAATGAGCCGCATTGCGCGTTCGGAAAGCCCCAGCATTTCTTCTTTGAGTTTTTCGGAATCCAGTTCGACCTTGTTACCGTCCACATCCAAATAATGTGTACATCCGGCGAGCACGATTTCTGCGGCCCCCTTGACCATAGTTAAATTTTGCGAACCTTCAACCTGTGTAGCTGAAAATTTATAAGAACTGTTAAAAGGAATATTTACCTTTACTTTTACATCATCCTGCTTGTCTAAATCTGCGCCGAGGAAACGCAATAAAGCTTGTCCTGTTGGATTAGCGCCAACGATTTTCGGGTTTTCCGGATCTCCAGTATCAATCAAAGCCGGGGTATTGTTTCGCAGGGCAAAGGACACGGTTTCACGCAAATTTTCGGGAATTTCTTTGTAAGATTGTAAATGTTCAGCATTACCCAGAAGGAGCTCTGAAACTATTAATTTACCTTGAGTCAGTGTTCCTGTTTTGTCGGTAAACAGGATTGTCAGGCTTCCGGATGTTTCAATGCCGAGAAGTTTCCGCACCAGAACTTTCGCTTTGAGAAGCTTGTGCATATTCATCGAAAGCACGACTGCAATCATCATTGGCAACCCTTCTGGAACAGCTACGACAATAATGATGATTGCTAAAATAATAGCTGTCACTATATTATAAATTATTTCACCGTCAGGTTTGCTGAAATAAATTTCCCATCCTCCGCCTTCCAGAAAAATATGATTAAACATGAATGAAAAGGCAATAAACAGCGCTCCAAC
>Ga0206679_10004137_pt1 | contig 10927 bp, 13 predicted proteins | sample M110012015metaG_FD_155464 | JGI IMG/M metagenome (GOLD analysis project Ga0206679, IMG submission 155464) | Ammonia-oxidizing marine archaeal communities from Monterey Bay, California, United States - M1 100m 12015 | ecosystem: Environmental > Aquatic > Marine > Intertidal zone | place: USA... | reverse complement strand
GAGCTCTTTGATCATTTCCAGGATAGATTGCATTTGATTTAGAAATAGTGATTGCTCCTCCTCATCCAAGTTTAATTTTGAGAGGCCACATAAGTGTTCTATGTCTGATTTTTCTATGGTCATTGCAATTGGCTAAATATAATACTAATGATAACTTCCTGTTGCTCAAAATCATACAGGTTGTTAGAGTATGTGGATTGTCTCAGTTTTTTTTCAAGTAGGAAATGCTTAAGAGTATTATTGGATATTTTTCGAATGATCTTTCGATCGATCTTGGCACAGCGAATACGTTGGTTTATGCCAAGGGTAAGGGCGTTGTTCTCCGAATGATCTTTCGATCGATCTTGGCACAGCGAATACGCTGGTTTATGCCAAGGGTAAGGGCGTTGTTCTCAATGAACCTTCGGTTGTAGCACTTCGTAGCGAAAACGGCAAACCAACAAAAACTGTTGTAGCAGTGGGCACGGATGCAAAAGCAATGCTTGGCAGAACGCCTGGAAGCATCGAAGCAATCAGGCCACTAAAGGATGGAGTTATCGCTGATTTCATTGTCACTGAGGCCATGCTTCAAGCGTTCATAAAAAAAGCGCACGGAAACAGAATTTTTAGACCCAATCCAAGAGTCTTGGTCTGTGTACCATATGGTTCGACTCAAGTTGAAAGAAGGGCAATAAGAGAATCAGCCGAAGGTGCTGGTGCAAGAAAAGTATTTCTAGTTGAAGAACCTATGGCTGCGGCAATAGGCGCCGGTCTTCCTGTTCATGAAGCAAGAGGTTCAATGGTTGTCCAAGAGTCTTGGTCTGTGTACCATATGGTTCGACTCAAGTTGAAAGAAGGGCAATAAGAGAATCAGCCGAAGGTGCTGGTGCAAGAAAAGTATTTCTAGTTGAAGAACCTATGGCTGCAGCAATAGGCGCCGGTCTTCCTGTTCATGAAGCAAGAGGTTCAATGGTTGTGGATATTGGTGGTGGCACTTCTGAAATTGCTGTTCTCTCTTTGAATGGGATCGTATATGGAAACTCAGTCAAAGTTGGCGGAGACACTTTTGATGAGGCGATCATTAACTTCATCAGAAGAAATTATGGAATTCTCATCGGCGAGGCGACAGCAGAAAAAATAAAGCATGAGATTGGAAGCGCATACCCAAGTGATACGGTGAGTGAAATCTCAGTTAAAGGAAGAAATTTATCAGAAGGAGTTCCAAGAACTTTTACGTTGAACAGCAATGAGATCTTAGACTCCCTGCAAGAACCCCTTCAATCAATTGCAAATGCACTAAAATCAGCTCTCGAACAAACCCCACCTGAGCTTGGTTCTGATATAGCAGAAAGAGGCATCGTTCTGACGGGAGGAGGTGCCCTGCTTCAAAACATAGAAAAGCTTTTAGCAGAAGAAACTGGATTGCCAGTTTTAATTGCTGAGAATCCCTTAACTTGTGTTGCAAGGGGCGGGGGAAGGATTATAGATATCCTCGACGAACAAGGGGCAGACTTTTTCGAACTAACCTAAGCCTACCGATAGCGGATTACCATGGCAATCAATCCCGGTCAGAGAATCCATCGTTACGAAAAGAATTATTCATCCTATCGCTTGATCTTTTTGATCATTGTCTCTTGCGTCTTGATGTATCAGGATTCTCAGGAGGGGTATACAAAAACTCTAAGGACGTATCTATCGGTAATCGCTTATCCCATAACGTATGCGGTCAATCTTCCTAAAAATACCCTTAAAGGCTTCGGCGTAAGACTTTCGGAAAGAGCCTTAATTATTGATGAGAATAAGCGACTGAAGGAGGAAAACATTCAGCTTAAATCTGAGTTGCAAGAAGTGTATAAATTGGACTCTGAGAATAAGAGGCTATATGAACTCCTTGATTCATTTCCAAATAGGCAGAAAAATTTCTTGTTTGCTGACATTATTGCAACGAGTACGGTTCAAGATAGGCACCAAATCATAATAAACAAAGGAAGCATTGATGGTGTCAAAATTGGAGACGCAGTGGCTGACCCAAATGGAATCATTGGTCATGTGATTAGAGATCAAGTATTTTCATCAGAGGTGTTGCTTATTTCAGACCTAGAGCATGCGATTCCAATTGAAATTACAAATACAGGTGAAAGAGCCATAGCTTATGGAACAGGCAATAAGCATCAACTAGAGATCAAATCAATACCAACAAATTCAAAAGCACTCAAAGGTGACGCTGTCATCACTTCGGGTTTGGGTGATAGATATCCAGAAGGTTTTCCCGTTGGAGAGATATCAGCAGTGAGCAGAAAAGAAGGTGAAAACTTTCTAACCATCGGTCTATCACCATTTGCAAATCTCGAAATTATTAATGAAATATGGGTCATTCAAACCGAGGTGGCTCAGGATGAATAAGACACTGAATAATCTTGTTTTTATCTGGTCAATAATGCTCCTAACAACCATGATGACAATAATGCCTCTGCCAGACTTTTTTCATGGAATCAGAATTGAATGGGTCTCTCTTGCAATCATTTTTTTCTCAATTATGAATGTCTCATTAATGGGTGTGATTGCCGCATGGACGATTGGTCTTTTACTGGACCTTCTTCAAGGAGGATTACTGGGGGAGAATGCCTTGATCCTCTCTATCATCAGTTATCTATCCTATCGATTCAGATTTCAGGTTCGAGTCTATCCTGATTGGCAACTTGTGATTGTGACCCTATTTTTCCTTTCCTTTGGAAATCTAATATCGCTATGGATTAGGGGATTCAGTGGTCGGATACTTTTCGTAACTGAAGAATGGTTGAGCATACTCATTGCTGCTCTGATATGGCCAATCTTCATGAGATTGCTTGAAATCCTTCAAAACTATTTTATTGAAGACTGATGAGTAAGTTCAAATCGATGCAAGCTCAGAAGGCAGAAAGATCGGTCTTCTTGAATCGGATTCTATTTTCATCTGTAGCAATACTTGTTTTAGGAGGACTGATTATTGCAAGATTGGTCTACCTCATGGTTATTGAGACGGATGAGCTAAGCCTTCGTTCAATAAACAATACTTTGAGGACTCAATCGATCCCTGCTCCCAGAGGATTGATTTATGACAGAAACAATCAAGTCATTGCAGAAAATAAGCCCAAATTTCAATTGGAGATGATTCCAGAGCAAGTGATAGAGCTTGAAAACTCATTATTGTATATCGCAGACTTAGGTATCCTCAGTGAGGATGAAATCCCAATTATCGAGGAAAGGGTCCAAAAGCAAAGGAACTATCAATTTAAAAGCATCGTTATTAAAAGAGACTTGGATGAGCGGCAAATGGCACTATTTGCAAATAACAGGATGCTACTCAAAGGTTTTGATATCAAGTCAAGGCTTACTCGTAATTATCCTCAAGGCGAAATGTATGCTCACGTAGTTGGTTACATGGGCTCCATTTCTAGCAATGATTACCAACGATTTGACCCAAGTTTTTATACAGGTAAGGAGCAGATTGGCAAATCAGCCATTGAAAGAGAATATGAGCACATACTAAGAGGTATTCCTGGTAAACAAAAACTCATGGTTAATGTCAGGGGTCGCGTCATGGATGAAATCGAGAAAGAAGCATTTGCAATGGGCAATAACATTGTATTGACCCTAAATAGTGAGTTGCAAAAGACAGCATATGATTCCATGGAAGGAAAAAAAGGCTCTGTTGTAGCAATGGATCCAAGGAATGGAGAGATTCTAGCAATGATCAGTGTGCCCTCTTTTGACCCAACAGCAATCAGTCTTGGACTCTCTCAATATGAATTCAGAAAATTAAATGAAAACAAAAAGAGACCGTTATTCAATCGTGCAATAGCCGGACAATACCCCCCTGGATCAACTGTAAAACCAATGCTCGCACTCGGTGCGCTTGATATGGGTATTGTGGACTCAGAACACTATCATACTTGTGAAGGAGAGTTTAGACTTCCAAATTACTCTAGGCCCTTTGGAGATTGGGCAACGCATGGCTCCGTTAATACAAAAAGAGCAATCCAAGCCTCCTGCGATGTTTACTTTTATGAATCGGCAGTCGAGATGGGGATTGAACGAATGAGTGCTTTTTTGAAAAAGTTTAATCTAGGTGAAACAACAAAATTAGATCTAGGCTCAGAAAAAAAAGGCGTAGTGCCCAATCAAGAATGGAAAAGAAATAACTTCTCATCAAAACAGAATCAGAATTGGTATCTCGGCGAAACAGTGATTGCTGGTATTGGCCAAGGATATATGCTCGCGACACCAATGCAATTGGCGTATGCAACATCAATCATTGCAAATAAAGGATATGCCTATAAACCTCATATTTTAAAACAAATCAATTTGAATAATTCTAGTCAGCCCCTATCAAGTCAATCTGAGAGAATTGATCACATTACGAATATTGATGATGAGTACTGGGATGTTGTATTTGAAGGGATGAATGCAGTTATAAATGAAAAAAGGGGCACTGCTTACGGTGTATTTCCTGAAAATTCTGATATTGCTGGAAAAACAGGCACTTCACAGGTATTCAATTTGGATAAGCGCTCTGGAAATGATGTGCCAGAAGAATTAAAAGATCATGGACTCTTTATTGGTTTTGCTCCTATAAATAATCCTGAAATTGTAATTGCTGTAATTGTAGAAAATGGCGGAGGCGGCAGAGTCGCTGCAGCACCAGTAGCTGAGAGAATGTTCAATAAATTCAGAGAACTTAGAGGAATAAAAGTTGTTCAATCAAATTGAATCTTGGCAAATACAGTCCCGAGAAGGGTTGATGCATCAATTTCATGTTGATTTACCTTTATTGGTGGCAGTTCTTTTGGCAAGCTTTATCAGTGCAATTGCAATTTTTTCTGCCTCCAACGGCAATGAAGCTTTTCTTACATCTCATCTCATAAGGGTCGGCCTTTCAATTGTTACGATGATATCGTTGCTGCTCAATTTAGTCCTCTATTCTATTCAAGAATATCTCCCTGGTTATATGGGATCTGCTTAGTTTTACTCATAGCAGTTTTTTTCTTTGGAGAAACCAGAAACAATGCAACTCGATGGATTGACATAGGAATATCTTTTCAGCCATCAGAATTGCTCAAAATTGCAATGCCATTGGTGGTTGCTAGATATATCGCATCCGGTTCAATCCCGTTGAATAATACAAACATTTTGGCATCTCTTATTCTGGTACTGCTACCCACTGCACTGATCTTTAAACAACCTGACCTTGGAACATCGGTGTTAATTGCATTTTCAGGTTTAGTCATCGTTTTTCTATCCGGGATAAAAAAACGTTATCTCTTTTCAGCAATCATTCTTTTTCTAGGGTGCCTTCCATTCATTTGGAAGACAATTCACCCATTTCAGCAACAAAGAGTTCTGACTTTTCTTGATCCGGAGAAGGATCCTCTTGGTGCTGGCTATCATATTATTCAATCAAAGATCGCCATTGGTTCTGGAGGCTTATTTGGTAAAGGGTGGCTGAATGGTACACAGGGACACAGGGGCAATTGGATTTCTTACCGGAAAGAACCACTGATTTTATCTTCTCAATATTGGCAGAAGAATTTGGATTAATTGGTGTTCTCTTAATAATATTAATTTATCTATTCATTGTGGGAAGAGGCCTATTGATTGCAGTTAATTCGGATGATCTATTTTCGAGGTTGGCCGCATCAAGCATAAGCCTGACATTTTTTATATATGTTTTTGTAAATATCGGCATGACCACTGGCCTGCTCCCAGTTGTTGGCGTTCCACTGCCGTTGATCAGCAAAGGAGGCACTTCGAGCCTCACGCTAATGGCAAGTCTAGGTATACTGATGTCTTTGCATACGCATAAACGCTTAATACCAAGATAGGGATTTAAAAATGATTCATCGAATAAAACACATTTTCATCTTCTCGGCTCTGATCATTAACCTTCATCCAGTATTGGCGTCGACAGATCAAGAAAAGGAAAAGAGTCTTCTCATTGATGAGTTGATTCAAGAACATGGTTTCGATGAACAATATGTGCTAAATATCTTTGGCAATACAAAGTATTTGCCTCAGCTGATTGAATCAATATCAAAACCAGCCGAGAGAACAAAAACTTGGCCGGAGTATAGAAATATATTTGTAACCAAAAAAAGAATTGCTGCAGGCGTACTCTTTGCAAAACAGCATGAGGAGATCATTGATCGTGCTGCAAGAGAAATGGGGGTACCAAGAAAGATCTTGCTTGGAATATTGGGTGTTGAAACTTATTTTGGAAGAATTCAAGGAAGTTATAAAGTAATGGATTCACTCTATACGCTTGCAACCGGTTACCCGCCGAGAGCAAAATTCTTTAGAAGCGAGTTGATCAATCTTTTCTATCTCTCTAGAGAGGAAAATCTTCCAATCCTGGATATCAAGGGCTCTTATGCTGGCGCTATGGGAGCGTCTCAATTTATTTCATCGAGCTATAGAAACTATGCTGTTGATGGTAATGACGATGGGAAACTATGCTGTTGATGGCAATAACGATGGGAAAATTGACCTCTTCAATAGCTGGGATGATGTGCTTATAAGCATTGGTAATTATTTGAAACAAAATGGATGGGATTCATCTGAAGAGATATACAGTCGTTACCCCACAAATAAATTACTATCATCGATAGTCGCATCAAAAACAATCAAGCCGACATCAACAGTTCAAGATCTTCTGAACGAAGGCGTTGAGATCAGTGGCTTTAAACCCGATGATGTAGCACAATTAATTCAATTGGATGATGCAAATGTTAAGGATGATTCTTACATTGGACACCATAACTTTTATGTCATAACCACTTATAATCGAAACGTGATGTATGCATTGGTTGTGGTTCAACTCGGAGAAGCAATCGAAAGTTATCTGGATTAATTAATATTTATGAAGAAATTACTTTTTCTATTATTCGCTTACACAATGGCCATCTCGGGATGCTCGCTACTTCAAGAAGACAGCACTTTTAATCTAACGGAACAAGAAGTCACTTCAATTCTGAATGATGCATGCACGATCAAGCGAGACAGCAGGCAGCGTTATAAGATTGATGGCAAGAGATACAGAACGCTTTCTTCGAGTCGAGGTTATAAAAAAAGAGGCACTGCTTCTTGGTATGGTTCGGACTTTGATGGAAAACAAACCGCTTGCGGTGAAGAGTATGACAAACCGCTTGCGGTGAAGAGTATGATATGTATGATTTCACCGCTGCTCATAAGACACTTCCACTGCCCTCTTACGTGAAAGTTCAAAATCTAAGAAATGGAAAAACAGTGATCGTCAAAGTCAACGACAGAGGTCCATTTGTCGACGACCGCTTGATTGATTTATCCTATGCAGCAGCGAAGAAAATAGACATGCTCGATAGTGGAACATCGCCCGTCAGAATTTATGCAGTCAGTGAAGCTGAAGCAGCAAATTTCTTTAAAAAGAATGACAAATCCATCTTTTCACTCAGTCTGTTTGAGAAAATTGTAAATAGAAACAAAAGAAGCATTACTCTTCAGGTAGGCGCTTTCAGTGATTCAGTCGGTGCAAGCTCACTTAAAAAGAAAATTGAGAGCCTGGGTGTGAGGAAAGTTTTTATCTCAAAAGTTCGGTCCAAAAGAAAAATCTACCACAGAGTGAGAGTTGGTCCCGTGAAAACATCAAAAGAGTATGAAGATGCCATTAGAAAACTCAGTTCTTTGTCGCTCGATATCAATCTGATATCAAACTGAGAACTCTTCTCCACATACCTAAAAGATTACTTTTGTGTTATTGTTGAAAAAAAATTGTAGAGTTTTGATTCTTTTGTACCAATAGCACATGAAAACGTCTCTTAAAATATTAAACTGCCTAATCATCATTGTTTTTGCTCCGATTGCAAATTCGATTGTAATTGTTCCTAAACCGCCTGAAATTAAGGTTGAGAGCTATGTTTTATACAGCCCTAATACAGGAACAATCATTGCCAGTGAAGAAGAGACGAATCAAATTAAGCCGGCAAGCATTACAAAATTAATGACAGCATATACAGTATTCCATGCCATCAAAGAAGAGCAAATTGCAATGGCTGACCCAGTCAGGGTGAGTGATTATGCAATGTCTGTTGGCGGATCAACAATGTTCCTCAATCAATATATGGATGTGACAGTAGAAGATCTGATTCAAGGCATGATTATAATATCTGGAAATGATGCCAGTGTTGCCTTGGCCGAACATATTGCAGGGAATGAAGAGACATTCGCCATATACATGAATATGTATGCGGAAGCGCTTGGCATGAAAAACACAAATTATACTAATTCAAGTGGCTTAGAGGATGAAGAGCACTTTTCGTCAGCACTGGATATTGCCATGTTGGCTGGAAGGATCATCGATGAGTTTCCTGAGCACTTTCATTATTATTCACAGCAGACTTATCAGTTTGATGAAGCTAAAGACCTCAAAACAGGCAAGCCAATTGTTCAATACAATAGAAATAGATTATTGAGGAGAGATTCGTCGGTTGATGGAATGAAGACGGGGTACACAAAGTCCGCTGGTTACTGTCTTGTGGCTACTGCTCAGAGGGATGGTACTCGCTTAATTGCCGTTGTAACCGGAGCAAAATCTAGTGATGAAAGAAACAACGCTGCAACTGCATTATTGAATTATGGCTTCCGATTCTTCGAAGAGAGGACGATTATTGAGGCTGGAAAAGATTATGGACAAGCTCAAGTGTGGAAAGGAGCTTCAGACTCTGTGGAAATGGTGGCTCAGGAAGAAGTGGAATTAACCATAGCAAAAGGGATGTATGGTGAGATAGAGTCATCCATTGAAGTCTTTGGGCCAGTAATAGCGCCAATGCCATTGGATCAACCCATTGGAAAACTCACGATGAAGCTAGAAGGAAAGGTCATTGCCGAAACCAACCTCTTCCCTGGGAAAATCATAGAAGAAGACAGTTTATGGGGATGGTTATATGACTCTGCATTGCTTCTATTTGAATGATTTAAAGATCTGATCAAGCAAAAGAAAATCATTTTCAGAGATTTAGGTCTCAGAAAGTATGAAGAGATCGCTATTGGAATGAAATCATTCACCGATGAGCGTCATCCTGAAACAAACGATGAAGTATGGATTCTAGAACATGAATCTGTATATACATATGGCGTCAGCACTGATCCTAAGAAGATACCTACTCACTTGTCTCATCCGGCTTTGAGAAGCGATAGGGGTGGAAAAATAACATACCATGGTCCTGGACAATTGGTTGTATACATCTTAATGGACTTTAACAGAGCTTCCATGAAGCCCAAGGAATTCATCGTTAAATTCCAGTCAGCAATACACCAAACCGTCAAGAGTTACTGTAAAGATGCGGTTTTAAATGAAGATGAAGATGGAATCTTTCTTGAGAATCTTAAATTGGCAAGTTTCGGATTAAAAATAACAAGAAAAGGAAGCTATCATGGAGCAGCAATCAATCACAATATGAATTTAGATGCATGGAATGAAATTGTGATTTGTGGAAACCCGGATCATCAAGCAATCGATATTCGTTCACTCGGTATATCTGTTAGCAGACCCAATTTGGTCGCAGAAATAGAAAAAAATCTATTGCTGGAGTTTTAGAGTCAGATACTCATAGCCTCTTGAAAGCTGAATCCAAATCTGAAATTAAATCCTCTGGATCCTCAAGACCTACGTGAATCCTCACAATTGTATTCTTTAATTGATCCAGAGATGATTTCCTCTCTTTTTGGATTCTAACGGGCGTTGCCAGCGATTCAAATCCACCCCAGCTGTAACCCATGGAAAAGATCTCCATGCCATCAAAATATTTCGCCAAATCTTCATCTTCATATTTTTGATCCAAGATGACAGACATCAAGCTTCCTCCACCTGTAAAATATTTGTTCCAGTTTTCAAAGTACTCGGAATTTGGCAGTGGAGGAAATAAGACCTTCTCAGCCATTGGATTTGACTCCAGCCAAGCCGCAATTTGCATCGCGCTTTCAAATTGTGCCTCCATTCTGACTGCCATTGTTCTCAAACCTCTCAAACCCAAGTAGCAGGCATCGGGTTCGGCACAAATTCCTTGGTTTCTTGCTGAGTTCTTTATTTTTAAATAAGTTTTCTCATTGCAAGCAACAATCCCAAGCATTGCATCAGAGTGACCGACGACATATTTTGTCGCCGCTTGAATTTCCACATCAATGTCGTATTCAAAAGTTCTAAAGTAAAGAGGCCCGGCCCATGTATTGTCAAATAAAATCGCTATCTCATGACCGATTTCATTGGATTTTTTTCTGATCGCATTGATTACTGTTTTCACATCCAATACTTCAAAAGTATTTGAACTCGGCGCTTCAAGGTAAACGATTTTAGTATTGGGTTTAATTAAATCCGCAATCTCATCGCCAATGGTTGGTGAAATAAAATCAAATTCAACACCAAATTTTGATAAATGCCCTGAAAAAAGTTCTGCAGTCGGTTCATAAGCGCCTTCCGTGATGAGAGCATGGCTGCCGCTCTCCATGAAGGCACTGATTGCAATATTGATTGCAGACATGCCTGAATTGGTAGCGATTGATCGATAAGCGCCAGAGAGTTCGCTATAAGCCTCCTCCAATGCAAGACTATTGGGTGACCCAAGACGTCCATATCGATACGTTGAATACTCATGATCCCAATCTTTATATTCCTTCAATGTGTTGAACAGAACCGTTGAAGATCGGTATGGAGGGATATTGACTGCCCCTCTTGCATAGTCTTCTGATCTTCCTGACTGAGCCAGGATTGTTCTTGGATTTTTTTTCTTTTGTTTATTCATCACTCTTTCTAGTAAAGATCTTCTCAGCCTGAATCAATCTATTGGCAGTTCCTACGTCTAGCCAATCTCCTTGGAATAGCTCGCCTGTAATCATCTTTTTATCGATATACTCATTTAATAAATCTGCCGTTGAAAAATAT
>Ga0206679_10004136_pt1 | contig 10928 bp, 11 predicted proteins | sample M110012015metaG_FD_155464 | JGI IMG/M metagenome (GOLD analysis project Ga0206679, IMG submission 155464) | Ammonia-oxidizing marine archaeal communities from Monterey Bay, California, United States - M1 100m 12015 | ecosystem: Environmental > Aquatic > Marine > Intertidal zone | place: USA... | reverse complement strand
TTTATTTTTGATTATAACCTTTCATAATTCCTCTTCCTGAATTCTGTACAAAAGAAATGATTTCATCTCGTTCTGGTGAGGCATTTATTTCAGTTTCAATTTTTAATAATGCTTGCGTATTGTTATTGTTATTTTGGAATAAAATCCTAAAAATTGCTTGAATTTCTTTTATTTTATCATCCGAAAAACCTCTTCTTCTTAAGCCAATAGAGTTGATTCCCACAAAGGATAAAGGTTCACGAGCTGCTTTTACATAGGGTGGTACATCCTTTCTGATAAGTGATCCTCCAGAAACCATAGCATGTTTTCCAATACTTACAAATTGGTGTACTGCTGATAGCCCACCAATAATTGCATAATCGCCCATAGTAACATGCCCACCAAGTGCGACACTATTTACAATGATGCAATTGTTACCAATTTTACAATCGTGAGCAACATGTGCGTAAGCCATAATTAAACAATCATTACCAATTTCAGTTTTTCCACTTGCTGATGTTCCTCTATTGATAGTTGCACATTCTCTAACAGTAGTGTTATTACCAATAATAGCAAGTGATGTTTCTCCTTCAAATTTTAAATCTTGTGGTATCCCAGAAATAACTGCTCCAGGAAAAATTCTACAATTCTCACCAATTCTAGCCCCTTCCATAATTGTTACATTGGAACCAATCCAAGTTCCTTTACCGATTTCAACATTTTTACCAATTGTTACAAAAGGATCAATAACTACATTGTCGGCAATTTTGGCATTAGGATGTACGTACGAAAGTGGCTGTATCATTTTTTATTTTTTAGATGCAATTTGTGCTAATAAATCTCCTTCCACAACAATTTTTCCATCAACAAAACCTTTTCCATGCATGTGGCAAAGCCCTCTCCTGATAGGAGATATTAAGTTCAATCTGAAAATAATTGTATCACCAGGAACTACTTTTTTCTTGAATTTGGCATTGTCAATTTTCATAAAGAAAGTCAAATAATCCTCAGGGTTTTCTACTGTACTTAAGATTAAAACACCTCCTGCTTGTGCCATAGTTTCCAATTGTAAAACACCTGGCATTACTGGCTCTCCTGGGAAATGTCCTTTAAAGTAATCTTCATCAGCAGTAACAAATTTTGTTCCGATAATATAATCCTCTCCTAATTCTCTTATTTCATCAATAAATAAGAAAGGTTCTCTGTGTGGTAAAATAGATTTAATCTTTTCCTTGTCATACATTGGAGGTATATTAAAATCAATTTCTGGCGCTATTTTTTTCATATCTTCTTTCATTATATCTTTTAAATATTTTGCAAATTCTGTATTGTTTTTATGCCCTGGTTTAGTGGCAGTAATTTTCCCTTTTATAGGGAATCCTAACAATGCTAAGTCACCAATTACATCTAGTAATTTATGTCTTGCAGGTTCGTTTTTATGTCTTAACTTAAGGTTATTTAAAATTCCTCCTTCACCAACTTTTATATCTGTTTTGTTAAATGCTTTTGCTAGAGAATTTAATTTTTCTTCTGAAATTTCATCTTCTACAATTACAATCGCATTATTTACATCTCCTCCTTTTATTAGGTTATTGCTGAGTAATAATTCGAGTTCATGTAAAAAACAAAAAGTTCTGCTTGATGCAAATTCTGAATTAAATTCTGAAATTGAGTTCAGTGTTGCATTTTGTATGCCTAAAGTTTTTGAATTGTAATCAATTTCTACCTCTACTTGATATTCATCAGAAGGAGTGGCAACTAAAGTAGTTCCTGTTTCTTCATCTTTAAAAGTGATTTTCCTTTTAATTTCAAAGTACTTTCGTTTTGCATTTAGTTCAGTAGTTTCTGTTTCTTCAATTGAATCAGAAAATTCTTTAGCACTACCATCTGAAATAGGGATTTCAATATTATCAACTTCTATAATTATATTGTCAATTTTAGCACCTACTATTGCAGCTAAAACATGTTCTACCGTATTTATTTCAGCATTTCCTTGCTTTAGTCCTGTGCTTCTTTCAGTTGAAAAAACATTGTTAACATCTGCTTTTATCTCAGGATTTCCTTCCAAATCTGTCCTAATAAATTGTATTCCATAATTTGCTTTGGCAGGCTTTAAAGTCATATTAGTGAAAGCACCGGTATGAATTCCTACTCCTGAAAATGAGATAATATTTTTTATTGTTCTTTGGTTCATCTTAGCCTTTTAATTCTTTTTTAATCGCGCTAATTGTTTTGTATAGCTCAGGTAATTTTCTGAAAATAATATAGGAACGTTGGAAATCTCTGATATCAAATGCCATTGGACCTTGTACAATTTTCCCAACCTCTTTAATGCTTGAAGCAATACCACTTTGTCCTGCTATTTTAACTTCATCAGCAATAGTAAGGTGTCCAGATATAGCAGTTTGTCCACCAATCATACACTTTTTACCGATTTTTGAAGATCCAGCAATTCCTGCTTGAGCAGCAATTACAGTATGATCGCCAACCTCAACATTATGGGCAATTTGGATTAAGTTATCCAATTTCACGCCATTCCCAATTATTGTAGAGCCCATTGTTGCTCTGTCAATTGTTGAGTTTGAACCAATTTCCACATTATTACCAATAATTACATTTCCTATCTGACTAATTTTTTTGTAATCGCTATTTCCATTGGGAGCAAAGCCGAAACCATCAGAACCAATTACTACCCCTGAATGTAAAATGTTATTTTCTCCAATTATACAATCATGATATACTTTTACACCTGAATGAAGAATGGAATTTTCTTTTATAGTTACATTCTCACCAATAAAACAATTCGGATAAATTTTTACATTTTCTCCGATAGTTACTCCTTCTGAAATAGAAGTAAATGCTCCAATAAATACATTCTTTCCAATGGTACTATTATCAGCAATATCTGCTTTTTCAGAAATCCCTACTTTATTGAATTGCATTTTATTGTATAGTTCCAGTAATTTACTGAAAGAGGAATAAGCATCTTCAACTTTTATAAGAGTAGCATTAATATTTTTATCAGGAGTAAATGATTTATTTACAATAACAATTGAAGCCTGAGAAGTATAGATGTGAGAAGTGTATTTTGGGTTTGATAAAAAACATAAATCCCCTTTTTTTCCTTCTTCTATTTTAGCTAATGATTTTACTTCAACCTCAGCATTCCCTACAATGTCTCCATTAAGTATTTCGGCTATTTGTTGAGCATTAAATTTCATCCGGCAAAGCTAATAATTTTAATTGTTTTATAGGGGTGATTATTTCAATTTAGGATAACACAAAAAATATTTATTTACTCTTTTGCTTAAGGCCTCAATATTGAACTGATCGGAAGCAGCTGTAATGTCAATTACAGCTCCATTTTTCATTAATATATTAATGTTTGCTTTTTCAATATTATAGGTGCTATTGCTTACTTTATCAGAGAATACAAAATATTCTGCTTCTTTTTTTGAAATGCTAAATTTTTCTTGAATTTTACTTACTTTACTTTCAATTTCTGCCGCAGAAAACTCAGTGTTTTGCACTTTTATTTTCAATAATTTTCGGTTCAGAATCATATCCGAAAGTGAGGAGAGTACAAAATCAGAATTATTTTGCCAATATTTTAAAGAAGCATAAATGTCAAAATCATCTAATTGAGAGAAATCATTAAGTAGCTGTGGGTTAGTATCAAAGTCAGCAATTGTATAGTTTTTATTTAAAAATACGGATAGGCTAGGAGTAGCATAAATTTCCTGTCCAACTGAAATTAATTCTTTTGCTCTTTGTAATACTTTAATAAGCATATGTTCAGCTGAAACTACTGTTTTATGTAGATAAACTTGCCAGTACATTAGCCTTCTGGCAATTAAGAACTTTTCAATAGAGTAAATTCCTTTTTCTTCTACCACTAAATTATCATTTACTACATCTAGCATATTAATGATGCGGTCAGTTCCTATATTCCCTTCAGTAACTCCAGAGAAAAAACTATCTCTTTTTAAATAATCCAATCGGTCCATATCCAATTGTGAAGAGACTAATTGGTGCAAAAATTGCTTAGGATATTCCCCTTGAAATATTTTGATAGCTAAAGATAATTTTCCTTTAAATTGCTCGTTTAACCTCTGCATAAAAAGAAAGGACAAATGTTCATGTGAGATATTGGAAGCAATAGAATGTTCCAAAGCGTGCGAAAAAGGGCCATGCCCAATATCGTGTAAAAGAATAGCAATTTTTAAGGCTTCCTCTTCCTCTTCTGTTATTTTATGGCCTTTGTTTCTGATTTGAGTAATGGCTTTATTCATCAAAAACATACAGCCTATTGCATGATGAAAACGAGTATGATGTGCGCCTGGATAAACTAGATAGGAAAGGCCCAATTGAGATATTTTTCGTAATCTTTGAAAATAAGGGTGGTCAATTAAATCAGTAATGATACCTTTATCAAGTTTTACAAAGCCATAAATTGGGTCGTTAATTATTTTATCTTTTTTTCTGTTTTGCATATAGGCAAATAACGGATTTTTTTTAATTTTTGTAAACTATAAACGAATAAAATATGATTAGAATACTTTGGGCAGATGATGAGATAGATTTATTAAAGCCACACATTATTTATTTGGAGGGAAAAGGGCATGATGTTACTCCTGCAAAAAGTGGTGATGAGGCATTAGATTTGTTGGAAGAAAATAGTTATGACCTTATCTTTTTGGATGAAAATATGCCAGGACTTTCTGGGCTGGAAACCCTAACGATTATTAAGGAAAAGTATGCCAATACTCCAGTAATAATGATAACTAAGAGTGAGGAAGAGAGTATTATGGAAGAAGCAATTGGTTCTAAAATTGCTGATTATTTAATAAAGCCTGTTAATCCCAGCCAGATTTTGTTAGCCATAAAAAAGAACATTGACACAACTCGATTAGTTGAGGAAAAGACAACAAGAAACTACCAGCAAGAATTTAGGAATATTAGCATGTCCTTGGCTTCTCCATTAAACAAGGAGGAGTGGTATGATATCTTTAAAAAACTAACCTATTGGGAGTTGGAATTAGATGAATCAGGAGATAATAGTGTGGAACAAATTTTGGCCATGCAAAAAACAGAGGCAAATACTCAGTTTTTTAGGTTCATTAAAAATAATTATAAGGACTGGATTAAAGGGAAAGAAGCTCCTTTAATGTCTCATAATCTGATAAGAAAAAAGGTGTTGCCAGAAATGGAGGATAATAAACCTACTTACCTTATTGTAATTGATAATTTAAGGTATGACCAATGGAAAATAATTGAGCCTTCAGTTTTAGAAGATTTTAAGGTAATTAAGGACGAAATGTACACGAGTATTTTACCTACTGCAACACAATACGCACGAAATGCTATTTTCTGTGGATTACTCCCCTCTGAGATCCAGAAACGCTTCCCAAATATGTGGAAAAATGATGAAGATGAAGGAGGGAAAAACATGTTTGAAGCTGAGTTTTTGGCTGATAATTTACAAAGGCTAGGAAAAGGGAGTTGTAAACATTCCTATACTAAAATCACCAACATTGATACAGGAAGAAAGGTCGTTAATAAAATTTCGAATATGAAGAATAACGACTTGAATGTTATTGTTTATAATTTTGTGGATATGCTTTCGCATGCGCGTACAGATATGAAAGTAATAAAAGAATTAGCTGATGATGATTCTGCCTACCGTTCGCTTACTGCTTCTTGGTTTTCACATTCTCCTTTAAAAGAGATAATGAAACAGATTGCCAAACAAAAAGCAAATTTGATAATTACTACCGACCATGGTACAATTAATGTAAATAAACCTAGCCGTGTAATTGGAGATAGAAGTGTTAATTCAAACTTGCGTTACAAACAAGGAAAAAATTTGGATTATAAAAAGTCGGATGTGTTAGAAATAGATAAGCCTTTGGAATGTTACTTGCCCATACAAAATGTGAGTAGTAAGTATATTTTTGCAAAAGAGGATATGTATTTTGTGTATCAGAATAACTATAATCAGTTTGTGAAATTTTATAAAAACACTTATCAGCATGGGGGTATTTCAATGGAGGAGATGTTAATTCCTGTTATTACTTTAAAGTCAAAATAAATGAGTAAAACCCTTTTTGCTGAAAATTTACAACAGCTAAATACTATCGCAAAACAAATTCTTGATTGTACTTCACCTCATAAAAAGTTTGCATTTTATGGGGAAATGGGAGTGGGGAAGACTACTTTAATAAAAGCCTTATCTTTGCAATTAGGAGTTACTGATGTGGTGAGTAGTCCTACTTTTTCAATTGTAAATGAATACCATATTGATAAAGGCTTAAAAATCTATCATTTTGATTTTTATAGGATAGAGAATGAGCAGGAAGCTTTTGATATGGGATATGAAGAGTATTTTTTTAGTGATGCCTATTGTTTTATAGAATGGCCAGAAAAAATTCCTAATTTGATTGAGGAAGATATGGTAAAGGTAAGGATGTTTTTGGAAGGAACAAAAAGAAAAATTGAAGTAATAATTTAACTATGGCAAAAGAAAAAATATTTAGTTCGTTTGGGATACTTCCAAAAGAGGAAGTGCTAGAAGTAAAGCCTAATTTTAAGCAATTACAAATAGGAATTCCTAAGGAGTCCTCATTTCAAGAAAATAGAGTGAGTTTAACACCTGATTCTGTGGGTTTATTAATTGCAAACGGACATAGTGTAATTATTGAAAAAGGAGCAGGAGCAGCATCCAACTTCTCAGACAAAGAATATACCGATAAAGGTGCTGAATTGGCTTATTCCAAAGAGGAAGTATTCAATGCAAATTTTATTTTAAAAATTGAACCGCCTACAAAGGAAGAGTTAACTTTAATGCAAAGAGGGCAGGAATTGATTTCAGCTGTGCAAATGAGTACGCAAACGGTAGATTATTTTAAAACCTTAATAAAGAAAAATATTACTGCTTTTGGTTTTGAGTTCATAAAAGATAAGCAAGATAAATTACCAATTGTTAGGAGCATGAGTGAAATTGCAGGAAATACAGCAATGCTTATTGCGGGCGAGTGTTTGTCCAATTCAAATAAAGGAAAAGGATTAATGTTGGGCGGTATTTCAGGATTAAAACCTACTAGTGTTGTGGTGATTGGAGCCGGAACTGTTGGCGAATATGCTTGTCGTGCATCCTTAGGGTTAGGAGCTTCAGTAATTGTATTTGATGATTCAGTTACTAAACTAAGAAGATTACAGAATAATATTAACCACAGAATTGCTACTTCAACTATGCAACCAAAGGCATTAGGTAAGGCATTGAAAAGAGCTGATGTGGTAGTAGCAGCTTTACAGATTGGGAATGGAAAAGTTCCTTGTATAGTAAGTGAGGAAATGGTGAGTGAAATGAAGAAAGGTTCGGTGGTGGTTGACGTAAGTATTGATCAAGGAGGTTGCTTTGAAACTTCAGAAGTTACTTGTCATAAAAACCCAACTTTTGTTAAACATGGTGTTGTACATTATTGTGTGCCGAATATCGCATCAAGAGTTTCGCGTACGGCATCAATGGCGATAAGTAATATTTTAACGCCTATTTTGTTGCGCATAGCTGAAGAAGGTGGAGTGGAACATACGATAAGAAAACATGAGTGTTTAAGAAAGGGAGTGTATACGTGTCATGGAAACTTAACCAATGAAGTGTTAAGTAAGAATTTTAACATCCCTTTTGTAGATTTAGATTTAATAATGGCAAGCAGATAAAATTATGACAAGAAGACTTTTATTTTTTGGATTTGGAGCATTAATTAGCATTTTTTTCCTTTCAATGGGACCTGAAAATCGCTTAAAGGATACCTTTTATGCTTACCTAGATTACTTTGATATGAACAAGAGAGTTATTTCTCATCTTTATCCTAACACTACTGATGAACAGGGGAATGTGTTTTCAATTGACCCTGAATTTTCAACAAAAGCTGAGTGTCAGTTGGTGTATTATAATATGACAAAAAAAGATTTATTATCTGTACTTGAAGATGGAGAAGTGAATTTTGAATTATCAGATGAAGATGGAGAGCCTTGCCAGTATTTTGTAATTGAAAACTCAATAAAGGGCAATGCTTTATCAGTTACTTTTGAGCTTTGTTATTACAATGATAAAAGTGTAAAGGTGATGAGTTTTACATCTAATAACGAGAAGGAAACTTGTGATTTTTAAGCGTTTCTCCTTCTTTTCTTTTCAGCAATGATATTTATGAGTTCACGCCCCATTTGCCCAGCAATTGAGGTGTTTTCTTCTGCACGTCTTATAAGGTAAGGCATTACATCTTTTACAGGGCCATAAGGAACATATTTACTTACATTATAGTTAGCTGCTGAAAGGTTATAAGAAATATGATCGCTCATTCCTAAAAGCTGAGAGAAGTAAATCCTATCATCATTTTTAGTTAAGCCATGTTTTTCCATTAAATCAGCTAATAGTTGAGCACTATTTTCATTATGTGTTCCTGCACAAACGGATACTTTATCAATGTTTTGAATACAGGTTTTAATTGCTGTATTGTAATCCTTATCAGTATTTGCTTTTATAGTATGTACAGGGCAAGGATAGTTTTTTGATTTTGCTCTTGCTATTTCCTGTTCATGATAAGCACCTCTTACTAGTTTCACTCCTACAAAAAACTTATTTTCTGAACGCTTTAAAAGCGAATTAAGATAAGCTACTCTATCATTTCGGTAGAGTTGTATGGTATTATAGATAAGGGCTTTTTTGGTATTGTATTTTTGCATCATTTGCTCTGCAATACTATCAATAGCATCTTGAATCCAGCTTTCTTCAGCATCAATAAAAACAGCTACATTTTTATCGTGTGCTAATTGACAAATGGAATTAACTCTTGCTTCATACTCCTCTTTTTCTTTTTCATCACTAGAGGAAAGGGGAGTATTGTTATTTATTTTTTCAAGCAAAGAAAACTTACAAAGTCCTGTAGGTTTGAATACTGAAAAAGGAATGCTATCAGAAATTGCAGCTTTTTCAATAGAAGCTAGGGTTTGTTTCAATGCTCTGTTAAAATCAGTAACCGATTCTTTTCCTTCTGCTGAAAAATCTAAAATAGTTCCAATTTTTGATTTCCATAATTTATCAATAGTAGCTTGGCTTTCTTCAATTGTTTCTCCACCACAAAACTGCTTGTAAACAGTTGCTTTTATAATTGGTTTTATGGGTAGGTGTAGCTTTAATGCAAATTGTGACAACCCTGTAAGTGCTTTGGAAAGAACAGGATTACTCATGCTTTTAAATAGGAGATAAGCCCTGTTTAAATCAGCATCTGATTTGTCAGCAAAAGCATTTTGTATATTATTAAAATCAATCATGTATTAAATAATTTGCGGGTAAAAATAAGGATATTGATAGATTGGGTTTATGATTTATGTCAAATAAATTATTTAACTTTTCTGGAAATCATCAAACCATCTCTTACAGGGAAAAGTACAGTTTCTACTCTATCAGAAGCAAGCATTTTTTTATTATAATTATCCAATGCAGTCGTTTCCTCATCCATTTGTTTTTCAGTAACTTTTCCACTCCATAATACATTGTCGGCAATTATTAAACCACCCACATCCATTTTATCAATAATGGCATCAAAATAGTTGGCGTAATTTTCTTTGTCAGCATCAATAAAAGCTAACTGAAAATTACAAGCTAAGGTTGGGATTACATCCAGTGCATTCCCAATATGTTGTTGTATATTTTTACTGTAATCCGACTTGTTGAAATAACGCTTGGCAACTGAAGTGTATTCTTCATTTATGTCAAGGGTGTGTAAGGTTCCGTTAGGTTTCAATCCTTCTGCTAAGCAAAGGGCAGAATAGCCTGTATAAGTTCCTATTTCTAGAATGTTTTCAGGAGAAACTAATTTGCTGAACATGGAAAGTACTCTCCCTTGTAAGTGTCCAGAAAGCATTCTGGGTATCATTACATTGGCCCAAGTTTCTCGGTTGAGTTCTGCTAATAGTTGAGGTTCTTTTTCAGTATGTTGTATTGCGTAATTTTCAATTTGTTTTGGTAGGAATTCCATAATTTTGGGTATAAAAAAAGCCACACTAAAGTGCGGCTTTTATAAAGTTAAGTTTTAATTATTCTTTAGGAGGTGCAGGTACGCAACATGGTTTTGTGCAATCCTCTCCACATTTTGTAGCTTCTTTTTTGCTACATCCTTTCTTTTTTCCTGATTTACTACAAGATGCTTTGCTTTTACTACATCCTTTTCTTGCTTTTTTACTGCAAGATGATTTCTCTTCTCCATAGTTATTGGACTTGTCAAAGTTAAAAGAACCTTTTTTACTTTTACTGCAAGAAGATTTAGATTTCTTTTTACAGCATTTTGAAGCATCTTTCTTACATGCTTCTTTTTGTGCTTTTGTACATGTTGTTTTTGCAACATCTTCAGATTGAACTTCTTCAATAGCTACAGGAGTTTCAGTAGTTGCATCAGTTTGAGCGTTTATATTAGCAATTCCAATAAATAGGAATGCTAATAATACGATAAATAATTTTTTCATTTTGAATAGTTTTTAATTTGTAAGTTGCAAATATAGTAAAATAGTTGAAAGCTTTTGCGATTACTAATAAGTAGCAATGATACTTTGTCCTCCTGTCACTTTTTCTTCTAGTTGGGTATTTATTTTTGTTCCTATTGGGAAAAATAAATCTACTCTAGATCCAAACTTAATAAATCCGAATTCATCAGCTACAGTAGCTTTTTCGTCAACAGTTGAATAAGTCATAATCCTACGGGCTACAGCACCAGCAATCTGTCTGAAAAGGATAGAGATTTTATCGTTTTCAACTACCACTGTACTTCTTTCATTATCAGTTGATGCTTTAGGGTGCCAAGCAACCAAAAATTTACCAGGGTGGTATTTTGTGTACTTTACCTCACCGCTAATAGGGTATACTTGGTTGTGTACATTAAGTGGGGACATAA
>Ga0206679_10004135_pt1 | contig 10928 bp, 7 predicted proteins | sample M110012015metaG_FD_155464 | JGI IMG/M metagenome (GOLD analysis project Ga0206679, IMG submission 155464) | Ammonia-oxidizing marine archaeal communities from Monterey Bay, California, United States - M1 100m 12015 | ecosystem: Environmental > Aquatic > Marine > Intertidal zone | place: USA... | reverse complement strand
CTGCCTAACTCGTCAGCGCAAGACGCAATCTCGGCAGACAAAGACAACGACTGCGTACAAGCCGGTAAAGCCGTGCTCAACCTTCTAGAAAATGACATTAAGCCTCGTGACATTATGACAATGAAGGCCTTTGAAAATGCCATTACTGTCATTATTACTTTGGGTGGTTCTACTAATGCTGTATTGCATTTAATCGCCATGGCAGACGCCGCAGGCGTTAATTTAAGTATTGATGACTTTACTCGTATTGGCGCTAACGTCCCTGTGCTCGCCGACCTTAAACCTTCGGGCAAGTATATGATGAGTGAATTGGTTGCGATTGGTGGCACACTGCCGTTAATGAAAATGCTTTTAGACGCTGGCATGTTGCACGGTAATTGCATGACAGTTACCGGTAAAACAGTGGCTGAAAATTTAGCAGGTATTGCGCCGTACGCCGATGGTCAAGAAATTATTATGCCTCTAGATAAACCTATTAAAGAGGACTCCCACCTGAGAATTTTGCGTGGCAACCTGGCATCCGAGGGTGCCGTTGCTAAAATCACCGGAAAAGAAGGTTTAAGCTTCCAAGGCAGAGCAAAAACGTTTGGCCGTGAAGAAGAGGCTCTTACTGCAATCCTCAATGATGAAATTCTTGAAGGCGACGTAATTGTTATCCGCTACGAAGGTCCTAAGGGTGGTCCTGGCATGCGTGAAATGCTCGCCCCTACTTCTGCTGTAATGGGTAAAGGGCTTGGCGGCAAAGTGGCGCTCATTACCGACGGTCGTTTCTCTGGCGGCACACACGGCTTTGTCGTCGGCCATATCACTCCTGAGGCCTTTGAAGGGGGTGTATTGGCAGTTGTTGAGAATGGCGATGAAATTCTAATTGACGCAAAAAACAACTCCTTAGAGTTGTTGGTCGATCAGAGTGTTATTGACAAACGCTTAAGTCAGTGGACACAGCCCAAACCAAATTACACCAAAGGTGTGTTGGCGAAATTTGCCAAACTAGCTAAATCCGCCTCTGAAGGTGCAGTGACGGATTAATTAATCTGTTTAAGTCATTAAAAAGGAGGTTTTTTACCTCCTTTTTTTATCTCTAAATTAGAATAAAAGCGATCCTACGATCGTCCAAACTAACAGAGGCTATCTTTACTTGCACAGTATCACCCAGCCGGAAAACCTTGCCAGTTCGCTCACCTTTTAGCTGGTGATGAATGTCATCATAAACATAGTAATCGTCTTTTAAGTCACGAAGGGCAATCATACCCTCAACGAAAATATCGGTAAGCTCGACAAAAAAACCAAACCCAGCAACACCAGAAATAACACCACTGAATTCTTCGCCGACTTTATCGCGCATGTATTCGCATTTAAGCCATTGTTCAACATCACGAGTGGCGTCATCCGCCCGTCTCTCGGTCATTGACAGATGCTCGCCCATCTCGCTCATGCGCTTGGACGGTGATCTTTTTTGTTTTTGCAGAACGCGCTTAATCGCCCTATGCACCAATAGATCTGGATAACGGCGAATCGGTGAAGTGAAGTGCGTGTAGTCATCAAATGCCAAGCCAAAGTGACCTTCGTTAGCAGGCGTATAAACCGCTTGCTTCATCGTTCTTAACACGACTGTTTTGATGATATTTTCGTCCTCTCTGCCTTGAGCGGCTTTGAGAACTTTGGCAAAATCGCGAGATTCTGGCCCTATGCCACCCTCTAAACTTAGGCCTACAGCTGACAAAAATTGACGAGTAACCTCGACTTTCTCAGCGGTTGGCTTCGGGTGAATACGGTAAAGAAAATCTTCATCGTGTTTTTGCAAAAACTTAGCGGTAGCTTGGTTGGCCATTAGCATGCACTCTTCAATAAGCTTGTGTGCGTCGTTTCTTGAGCGGGCAATAATGTTTTCAATCTTGCCGCTGTCGTTAAACAGTATTTGACTTTCAATGCGATCAAAATCCATGACACCACGTTTTTGACGTGAAATCCTCAAGGTCTTATAAAGACCATATAACGATTCAATGTTGTCAATAACACCGGCGTACTCTTTTCTTAGATCACTGGAGTTTTTTGTCAGAATATCGTTGACTTTGGTGTACGTAAGACGTGCATGTGAGAGCATTACCGCAGGATAAAACTGGTAATCGAGCAATTCACCCAATGAATCCATATTCATCTCACAAATCATACAAAGTCGCTCTACCTCTGGATTAAGAGAGCACAGCCCATTGGAAATCGCCTCTGGCAACATCGGCACAACACGGTGAGGGAAGTACACAGAATTACCACGCTCAATAGCGTCGACATCTAGCGCAGATCCTTCAGGAATGTAATGAGAAACATCGGCAATAGCCACATAAAGTTTCCAGCCGCGGTCAGTCGGTTCTGCGAAAACGGCATCATCAAAATCCCTCGAATCTTCGCCGTCAATAGTGATCAATGGAATGTGAGTCACGTCAACGCGACCTTTTCTGTCTTTAGCTAGGACTTTATTTGGTAGCTTGCCAGCCTCATTCATAGCTGCCTCACTGAAGTCATTTGGTATTTGATGACGATAAAGCGCCGAATCAACCTCCACTCCTTCGTCTAAAAAACCACCAAGTATCTCAATTACTTTACCTGTAGCTTCAGACTCGAGTGTCGGTGAAGTGAGAATCTCTACAATGACCACTTGGTTATCTTCACAACCTTCAATCATCTCAGTAATTTTGATGTTGTGCTTGATGCGTTTATCGTCAACCACTACATAAGGTTTTCTCGCATCAGTGTGCAGTCTACCCACCAAAGTCTTTACCGATTCAATCACCTCAACCACTTCTGCGTCTAGGCGCTTATTCAATAGTCGGACTTTAACTTTGTCGCCATGAAAAACCAGTTGCATTTGTTTATGCGAGAGCCTTAAGTCCTTTCCGCCCTTATCAAGTGCAACAAAACCAAAGCCTTTTGGGTTGGCAATGATGGTGCCTTTGAGCAGTCCACGATTAGAAAAAGGTCGATAAACACCCTGCTTATTACAGCTGAGCTGCTTATCACGAACCATCGCTTTAAGGCGCCTGGCGAAAGGTTTTTTCTGCGAGTCTTCCAGCTCAAGCAAATCAAACAGCTGATGTTTGCTGTACGGTTTAGCTTGAATAAAACTTAGGATATGCTCACGAGACGGAATAGGACTTTCGTACTTTTCCGCCTCACGATGGTAATGAGGATCAGACATGTTGCTTTACAGTATAGTCCTTATGACTAATCAAAAGGATTGTTTAAGATGAGTGTTTCGTCGCGGTCAGGACCAGTCGAAAGGATGTCTACAGGCACTTGAGACAGTTCTTCAATTTTACGAATGTAGTTTTGCGCCTCGATGGGCAGTGCATCAAAATCGTGCGTACCGACCGTTGATTGCTTCCAGCCCGGCATGTCAATGTAGATTGGCTTTGCCAGTGCATAACCTTCAGCCGAGTATGGTGGAACAGTTGTTCGTTCGCCATTGATTTCATAGGCAACGCAAATTTTCAGCGAATCAAGCTCGTCGAGAACGTCCAGCTTGGTTAGGCAGAGCCCTGTCACCGCATTCAATTTAAACGAGCGATTAAGGATAACCATATCCAGCCAACCGCAGCGTCTTTGACGTCCTGTGGTGGCGCCAAATTCATGCCCTCTGGCGCAAAGCTCTCTACCCACTGAATCGCCTTCATCCGTTGCCACATCGTAATTTAGCTCGGTTGGGAACGGACCGCCACCCACTCTTGTGGTGTAAGCCTTAACAATACCCAGTACGTAATCAATATCACAAACACCGATACCGGAGCCTGTGACTGCGCCACCTGAAGTGGTATTAGATGAAGTTACAAAAGGATAAGTGCCTTGATCAATATCTAGCAATGCGCCCTGGGCGCCTTCGAAAAGAATATTTTCGTTGTTTTCCATGCGCGAATAAATTTCTTCAGCAACATCAACAATCATTGGCTTAACGAGTTCAGCTTGTGCCAAAGCTTCGTCAAGTGTTGTTTGGTAATCAACCGGGTTTTGCCCGTAATAATTCTCTAAAGTGAAGTTATGGTACTCCATCACTTGTTCAAGCTTTTCAGCGAATAGTGCCTTGTCTAGCAAATCACCCACTCTTAGGCCGCGTCTAGCGACTTTATCCTCGTATGCTGGACCAATACCATTGCCCGTTGTGCCAATAGCAGCATCACCACGTTTGGCCTCTCTGGCATTGTCCAGAGCAACATGATATGGAAGAATTAATGGACAACCCGGGCTAATCTTAAGGCGAGACGCAACATCCAAGTTTTCACCATCCAATCCAGCCATCTCCTTAAGAAGGGCTGACATTGACAAAACCACACCGTGACCAATCAAACAATCAACACTCTTTCTCAAAATGCCAGAAGGGATAAGATGAAGTACGGTTTTTTGGCCGTTTATCACCAGCGTATGGCCAGCGTTATGACCGCCCTGAAAACGAACAACCGAGCTTACTTTGTCGGTGATTAAGTCCACCACCTTCCCTTTGCCTTCGTCGCCCCATTGGGTGCCGATAATGACCACATTCTTTGACATATTAATCCTTAATAATCCATTCGTTACCACTCTTAACAATGTCAGCATTGTTGGAGTTTTCTATATCTTGTTTGACGACGACACCATTTGATCTCAACTCTTCAACAAAGAGCTTGAGAGAGGTGTCATTTAAGTTAGGCGCAAGCAATGTTCTTGGACTAAACTTAGATTCTAATTGCTGTTGTATTAAAAACTTCAAATCCAGAGAAAAACCTGTGGCATCTCTTGCAACACCAAATGACTGACTCAAGCCATTATAACGACCACCCTGAGCTAGAGCCTTAGAATACTCAGTATGGTAAGCGGCGAAGACCACGCCATTGTGATATTCGTAAGCCTTTACTTCACCAAGATCAAACATAAGATCAACGTCTCGATCGGCAAAAGCCTCATTCAATTTGATCAAGGCATCAATAGCCTCAATCACTTGCGGCAAGTCAGAGAAAAGTTGTTTTGCACTGTCAAGAACAGTGGCGTCGCCCTCAAGTAAAAGTAATGCCTTGAAACGATCACCCTCTTTAATGTTATTTTGCGTGAGAAATACAACCAGATCAGGAACAGATTTTCGCTTGAAAATATCTCTTAAAGTCGCCGAGGTTTCGCCATCAAGTTCAGCAGCCTCTGTCAGTGCGCTAAAAATTGCGGTGTTACCTAGGCTTAACGTTAAATCCTCAACATCCAAAATAGACAGCGAAGAAATCATCATTTCGATCACTTCGATATCGGCGTCAATACCTTTAAAACCGTAAAGCTCAGCGCCCGCTTGAATAGGTGAGCGGGAAGCATAAAAATCATCGGCCTTTGTTTGCAGGATTGCATTGATATAGCAATATCGATCAACACTACCACCCTCTGAACGCTTGGAGTCAATCCTAGAAATTTGTGGGGTAATATCAGCGTGAACACCTAGCATTCTGCCGCTGCATGGATCTAGGAATTTAAAAGTTTTTTGGTCAACTGAATCCGACGTCAAGATAAGCGATTCGACGTATTCCACCATTGGTGGTACCACGAGTTCGTAGCCCCAGCTTTGATACAAATCAAGCAAGCGACGTCGAATCACCTCAAAGGATGCTGCCTGTGAGCCCGTAAGCTCATCTATTCCTTCAGGCAGTTGCCATTTATTCATTATTAACCCTTAATCAAAACTTGGGCTAAAGTGACGGAAGAATTCGCTGTCAGGGCTCAACACCAAGATATCACCGGACTGGCCAAACGACTTCCTGTAAGACTCCAAAGAACGATAGAAAGAATAAAATCCAGCGTCTTGATTGTAAGCCTCGGCATAATTACTGGCCGACTCCGCATCACCTTCGCCTCGAACTTTCTCAGAATCTCTGTAAGCATTCGCCAAAATAATAGTACGCTCTTTTTCTGCAAAAGCTTGAATCTTTTCTGCCTCTTCAGAACCTTCCGAGCGAAGCTTATTAGCCAAACCTTTACGCTCTGTTTCCATTCTTAAGTAAACTGAATTACGCACTTCTGGAGAGAGCTCAATTCGCTTAATTCGAACGTCGACAACTTCGATACCGTATTCGCTCTCAGCAATCGACTTCAATTTAGATTTCACATTGGCCATAATCGTTAATTCGAACGTCGACAACTTCGATACCGTATTCGCTCTCAGCAATCGACTTCAATTTAGATTTTACATTGGCCATAATCGCTTCACGTTGATCAGAAACAACCTCTCTGATCGTACGCTTAGAGAATTCACTTCTAAGGGCGTCTTGATTGTTTTGCGCCAATCTAAGGTTGGCAGATGCCATGGTGCCACCTGTCGAAATGTAGAACTTCCAAACGTCAACAATGCGCCACTTTACATAAGAATCCACAATAACATTTTTCTTCTCAACCGTTAGGAACGACTCTGATGCAGAATCTAGCGTTTGAATGCGTTGATCAAAGAAAACCACGTTATTGACAAACGGTGTTTTAAATTTCAAACCAGGCTCATCTTCAATAGACACAACTTCACCCAATCGAAGCTTAATCGCCACTTGGGTTTCGTTAACGGTATAAAGCGCAGAGCTAGCGAGGATTGCAAGAATTGGAATAAGAACAATCGATATAATGCTAATTTTTTTCATTATCTTACCTCCCTAGAGCGTAATATGCTGGTGCCACTACTCGACTGAGATGACTGAGACTGGGAAGAAGACTGCCCAGACGATGTGGTTGCTGTTCTAGATGAATTGACCAACTGATCGATAGGTAAATACATTAATGAATTTGCATTACCATCAACAACAACTTTATTTGTCGTACCAAGCACTTCTTCTAATGTCTCTCTATAGAGTCTTTCTCTAGTAACTTCTGGCGCTTTTAAGTATTCTGCCAAAATTTGCTTGAAACGGTCGGACTCACCTTCAGACTTAGAGGTTACTTGTGAACGGTAAGCCTCTGCTTCCGCCATTATTCTTTGGCTTGCACCACGTGCTTTCGGCAAAATATCGTTCTTGTAAGCGGTGGCTTCATTAATATATCTTTGCTGATCTTCACGCGCCTTAACAACGTCATCAAAAGAGTCTTTCACTTGAATCGGTGGCTGGGCATCCTGCATCGTTACCGCAGTAATAATAAGGCCTGTTTTATATTCGTTAAGTAGCACTTGTGCACCACTTTTAACGTCTTGAGCAACTTGCTCACGACCCGTGGTTAGTATGAAGTCCATCGTATTGTCACCAACCACTTGCCTAATAACACTTTGAACAACGTGGCTCAACGTCAATTCTGGTTGAAGAACGTTAAATAAATAGGCTTGTGCATCAACAATTTTGTATTGCACCGCAAGGTTAACATCAACCATATTCTCATCTTTAGTTAACATTAAAGATTCTGAACTGACGTTACCGCCATAGCTAGAGTTTTGGACATTTCTAAATCCAATTTCCGCTGCACGAATCTGCTCTACGTTAACTTTATATTCTTGTTCGATTGGATAAGGAAAGCGCCAATGAGGGCCTTGAGTAGTAACCTCTTGAAACGCGCCAAAACGCAATACCACGCCACGCTCTGCAGGATCGACAATATAGATACCTGACAAAAGCCAAACTAAAATAGCAAGAATGATTAAGTATTTAGCGCCGCCTTTGGCAGATTTCCCTGCATTGGTTGAGCCAGAGGAGTTGCTCGAAGAGTTACCACCAAACGCTGAATTAAACTTGTTTTTAAAGTCTTTGATAACTTCGTCTAATTCGGGTGGTGTTTGGTTGTTATTTCCCCAAGGATTTTGGTTGTTTGCCATGGACGTTCCAGATAATAAAACAGAGGATATTTTACCCAATTAATACCAATGCAAATACTGATTATAAGCTTTAACCCCAAGAAATAAAGTGATAAAATAGTCGCATTTGAATTTTCCGAAGACAATATGAAAAATCTGCTGATTTTTTCGACACTTGCCTTAGCCACCTCATTAGTTCACGCCCAGGGTGTGAATTTAAGCTGCTCTCAAGCACAAACCCTATTCCCTCTAGAAGCTTTTACTACCGATGCCGATGAATTAGACATCGAAGCGGATCAAAGTGAAATAAACGGCAAAGATAATTACCATTTTAGTGGTAACGCCCTTCTCAGATCAAGTGAGTACTTTTTGGCTGCCGACGACATCGGTATATCAAAATCCGACCAATCTGCAAGCGCAACTGGCAACGTCCAGTTTCAAGATTCGAGTTTTCAAATAACCAGTGATGCGGTAAACACCAAAAAGCAAGGCGACACCATGATAGCGTCAATTGGCAATGCTCGCTATCTGCATCTAGAATCCAATGCTAACGGCTCTGCCGGAAGTATTGAAAAAACTGCTGGCGGCGTTAACTTTACCGACGCAACCTTTACTCTTTGCCCTCTTGGCAACTCTGACTGGCTAATTAAGGCTGACAATATTTCAATCAACGAAGAAGAAAACCTTGGTGTTGCAGACAGCACGGTTATTGAGTTTTTAGGTGCCCCTGTTTTCTACCTACCACAATACCGATGGGTATTGGAAGGGCGAGGCAGCGGCTTCTTAGCGCCAACTATAGACACTTACACAGAATCCAGTAACCAGAAATCAGGCGTTCAGATTAGAATTCCTTATTACTTCAATTTAGCTAGCGACCGTGACCTGTTATTAGCATTTAATCAACTCTCCACTCGTGGCAGTGTTATTGAAGGTCAATACCGTCAATTAATGTACGGCAACGATGGCGAAAGCAATGGCTCACTCAGCGTTGAAAGTCAATACCTTTTTGACGATTATGTTACCAACCAAGCGCGTTGGTTACTAAATTCTGCGCTAGATATCAACCTTAATGACGAAACTTCATTAGACATTCAAACAGCGCGCGTCTCTGATGGCAATTACTATAAAGACATTTACCAAGATGCCGATGTTGGCAACACACTTACTTCTTACCTCAGCTTAAACTTTGAAGACGAAGAGAGTGGGCTTAAAGCCAATCTTTATGGTGAATCCAAGCAAGCACTTAACGGCAGTGCCAACCAATACAGCAAATCGTTTGAGGTTAGCGCTAAACAATCACTGGAAACGCGTCTAACACCCCTTGACGTATCTGTTGTTGCCACAAGCTTTGGTCATAAAGATGCTGGCATAACAACCGGCACAAGAATGCACGGTGAACTATCAACAGATAGAGTCTACGAGTTAAACTCAGGCACAATGACAACCAACGCATTTCTTTCGACTAGTAGTTATTTAATTGATGGCGCTAGCAATCAATCAAGAGTTATTGGTGGCTTTGGTGTTGATGCCATATTCCCATCACAAGGGCAAGCAACATTGTTTGGCAATGCAACAAACACCACGCTTACACCCAGAATTGCCTACCACTTTACCCCGAAAACAGCGCAAGGCTCTATTCCTGTTTTCGACACCACAGACAAATTTGGTGGCTTGCTAACATACGACACGCTATTCTCTGGCCAGAGATATTCGGGTCTTGACAGAATCGCAAACGCAAACGACATAACCATTGGACTGGAATCAAACTACCTTGACCCTGAATCTGGCGACAGTCTGTTAAATGTTAAAGTTGCGCAAAGCTACTATATTAGCGACCAAGTGGTAAGTGATACTTCTGGTGTGGATTATGAAACGAGAAAACATTTTTCTGATATTGCCGCTTCCTTCGATTTATCACTGAACGAATTAAACTTCAGTAGCGCTATACAATTCGACCCATCGACAACCTCTATCGATAATCGCAAAACTTCTTTGAGTTATAAAACCAACTCAAGAAACTTTATCTCACTTGCTCATGCCAATAACACCACTAATGAAACGATAGAGCTTTATGGCGCCTACCCCGTCAATGCCTCTATTCATTTATTTGGTGGCTTAAAGAAATCACTAACAACAGGTGTCACTGAAAAAGAAACCTCAGGATTTGCTTACGAATCATGCTGCTGGGCGGTTCGTGTTGCACACTTTAAAGAAAAGGTTAGCGGTATGTATGACAACAGTACCAACCTTGAACTGGTTTTTAAAGGTCTTGGTTCAAGCTCTTCAGGCATGCAATTACGCTTAGAGAAAAACATACCTTACTACCGAGCAGATCTCACCCAATGAGAAAACTCTTAGCACTGTTATTGTGCGCACAGTTTGGGTCTGCATTTGCAGCTAACAGCATACTTGCTCTTGTTAACGATAACATCATCACCATGGCGTCTGTCGAACAGCAGTTAAGCACGGTTAACTCCTTTGATGAAAAAATGGCTGTCATCGATCAACAGATTGACAATCTTTTAATTCAAGAGCAAATAGCTGGGTTGGGTATTGTGCCTGCACAAGAATCAATTGATGCGGCAGTTGCACAAATAGCGCAAAACAACAATATGACTAATGAGCAACTTAGAGCTCACCCTCAATTCCCTATATTTCTTCAGCAAATTATCGACCAACTTGCCGTTAGTACGTTACAGCAAAGTGTCATTCAAGGAATGACAACCAACTTGACCGACGAAGAAATTAAAACGAATTGCCAAAATAATGCAAGCAAAAACAGTGTTAGACAAATCAGAGTGGCACAAATAATCGTTGCTGAGGTTGATGGCGCCGACGATCAAGAGACCGCTGTTAGAGAACTTCTCAACAAGCTTGCAAAACACGTTGAAAAAGGCGCTTCATTTTACGACTTTGCAAAACTGCACTCACAAGATCCCTCGTATGCACAAGGTGGCTTGTCTGATTGGATCAACATAGAAGGTGAGAATCTTGCTTTTTTTGACACCCTTAAAGAAGGTGAAGTGTCTGAAATCTATAATTCAGGTTCTGGCTGGGCAATAGCAATTAAAGCCGATGAGCGCTACATCGACGCCAATCTTGAGGCGTGTAAGCAACAAGTCATCAGCCAAAAAGCGACTCAATACTACCTTAATTGGGTCAAAGA
>Ga0206679_10004134_pt1 | contig 10929 bp, 5 predicted proteins | sample M110012015metaG_FD_155464 | JGI IMG/M metagenome (GOLD analysis project Ga0206679, IMG submission 155464) | Ammonia-oxidizing marine archaeal communities from Monterey Bay, California, United States - M1 100m 12015 | ecosystem: Environmental > Aquatic > Marine > Intertidal zone | place: USA... | reverse complement strand
TGGCCTAAGAAAAATACACAAAATAAACAGAAAAAAAATTGCCATATTACAAGGTCACGGAGAGCTGAGTCCTCTGGAATTAAAATCAGCGAGAGATTTAATTTCTCCATACTATTATATCGATACAGCTTTTCGAATTAACGGAGAATTTTCGTCATTGAAGAAATTGAAAGAGTTTGACGGTTTGATTATAGCCAACCCAAAGGCCAAGTTCACGCTTCCGGACCTTGCTATAATTGATCAATTCTTATTGAATGGTGGAAGCTTAATGTGTTTTATAAATGCCCTTAATATTAATCCTGATACCTTATATCTAACGGGAAGAACTCCTACTTCGCGTCAAAATATCGGACTTCAAAACATGCTTTTTGATTATGGAATTAAAATTAACAGTAACCTTGTCTTGGACGTCAATTCCATTCCAAAATATGCGCCCAGAGTGGAAGGAGGAAAATTAAACACCTATTATCAGATTATTTCCACAAAAACAGGTCATCCCCTTGTCAAAAATATTGATCCGGTTATTTTAGAATTTACAAACCAAATTGAATTCACAAATAATAAAGGAATACCAATACTGACCACATCGACTAATTCTGCTAAAACAGGATTAGTACCCATTGTTGATTTCAGGCCGACTAAAAATATAAACCCTAAAAATCCAAAGCTTAATGAAAATCCGACGAATGCAGATAATAAATTATGTGTTGCCGGATTAATTGAAGGATCGTTTAATTCCTATTTTATGAATAGAAATATTCAACAATATATTTATACGGATAGTTTAATGAACAATTCTGAATTAGGCTTTATTAAAAAAAGTACTAAAAAAGGGAAAATTTTTGTAGTAGGAAACGGTCGGTTTATTTCCAATAGATTTGGAACAGGTATTCAAAGCGATAGATATGGAAGGCTTGTATCTGCTCCAAACAGAGACTTAGAAACAAATCCTGATGCATTTAACCTTCAAATGAATATAAAAATTGGAAATGCGGACTTCTTTCAGAATGTGGTGGATTATATGATGGGGGAAAACTACATGCTTGATATACGAAGTAAGCACATTGATGTTCGGGAAATAGATAAAGACAAGGTGAATAGAGATGCCAATTATTACAAATGGATAAATATATTAATCCCTATCTCCGTTATATTATTAATGGGGATATCCATAAGTGCATATCGGAGATATCGCTACACTAAATAAGAAGATGAAATATAATAAAATTGCTATACTTTTATTCAGTCTAATAGCCTTATCAGGCTTATCCTGGTATACGTATTACATCATTAATAGTCAAAATAGCAGTGGTGGAGAACTGATTGATTTTGCCATTACAGATACAAGCTCTATTACTAAAATCAGAATCACAGATCCCTATTCGAATACCATAGAATTACACAAAAAAAGAAATAAGTGGACAGATGGAAGTGGAGCGTGTATTACCCAGGCATATGTTCACAATATACTGGACGTAGCCAGGAACATAGAATTTAAAGGCTACCTATCGAAGAATTCTCATGCGAATTATAAAAATCAAATGGCAAGCTACCATACTAAGGTGGACTATTTTGTAAAGAACAAATGGTATAAAACCTGGTATATTGGACCTTCGGCTCCGGATCATTACGGGCAAATCATGCTGCTGGATTCCAAAAAAGATGGAAAAAGCAAGGAGCCCGTTATGATGAAAATCAAAGGTGTGAATGGAATAATTGAACCTAACTTTTTTGCAGATGTCAACAAATGGGTTTGCACCAATATTTTTTCCGTACCTCTGGAAAAAATAAAATCCGTCGAAATATTAAATCGGGAAGATAGTACCAGAAGCTTTAAAATTTCTCAAACAAGAAATGCTTTCAGTGTGACCCAAAATGCAAAAGAGCTAGCCTATGCGGATACCGCAAATATCTACAGGTACCTTCAGAACTATAAAAAAATACACTTTGATCTTGCCAATTTTGTTCTTTCCAAGGAGCAATGTGATTCTATGAAAAATACTGTGCCCTTTTGTGAATTAATCCTCAAAGAGACACAAGGGAAAAAATCACATCTAAAATTTTATAGAATTATGACTGAAGAAGAACAACGGAATGAATATGGTGAGGTAGTCAATATGGACATGAATAAGTTTTGGTGTGAACTACCGGATGGAACCTTGGTGAAGTGTCAATACCATGTTTTCAATCCTTTAATTTTTGGTCATATTTACTTTCCTGCTTTAGAAGAACTCTATCAATAACTACGTATAAATACGTAGAATATTTTCAGAATATACGTAGTACCAAAAACGTAGTTTTTCTTATTTGTGAATATCTATTTTATCTATTTCAAGGACTTTCTGAATTATTGATGTATTTTTGGCCGTAGTTAATAGTCTAGCAATTCCAATTGTGGAAACAATATATCAATAAGCGATTAGAAAGTTCAATTTTCTCTTCTTATTTCCACTGGAATACTATGTTAAAGGGGTTCAACGGAACCCCTTTTCCTTTTTGTAAGGTTATATTTAATATAGGATTTCGTACATTTGAAGCCATGTTGAAGAACTTTTTGTGCTCTGTTTTTATTCTTTATGGCTTATGTACTCATGCACAGTTAATTTCTACTTCTGGTTCTACAAAATCAAACTCTTTTGATACCTCAAGTACGATATATGTTGGCTTCGGATATCTCAATACTTTTCGAGATCTGGTATCCAATACTGCTCATTTAAATACTCCTTTAGGAGAACGCGCAAATGAAATATCCCGATGGCTGCCCAATTATTCCCTTCGAATTGGAATTCCAGTGATGAGTGTTTTTAAAATAAATGGTGGCATTGAATTTCAGCAGAACGGAGAATCATATAATTGGAATTCAACAGAATCTGATAGTTCATTTGCATACCAAACTTCTTTTAGATATATCTCCATGCCGGTTCATATTAGTATAGGATACGGGAATAAGCTTCGTGTATATGGTTCCACCGGGATTTCTCCAGGGATTTTCAGCTCATATGTACAGAAACAACAGTGGCAAGACAAAGATGGTTCGGATTTTACTGATGAAATTAGTATTCAAAATGATTGCAACTCCTTTGTGATCTCCTTACAAGCTGATTTTGGAATTCATTACAGCATCAATTCTAATTTTGGAATTCAGCTTACTGCTCATTATAGAAAACAGCTCAATAATTCATATAAGGAATTCGAAGATTACATCCATAAAGCATATGCTTTAGGCTTATATACTTCAATCACATACCGCCTCTAAGATGATATTAAAAGAAATTGTACAGTTTATTGAAGACAAATTCCCCCTTGAAAACCAAGAGTCCTACGATAATTGTGGTCTGACATATGGTCATTTAGAAAATGAGCTGAATGGAATTCTGGTATGTCTCGATGTAACTGAAGAAGTAGTGAATGAAGCGATAAAAAAGCGATGTAATCTCATCATCTCGCATCATCCCGTTATTTTTCGAGGAATTTCAAAGATAGATGGAAGTAAAATGAATCTTAGAGTCTTAGAGAAATGTATACAACATAATATAGCCTTATACGCACTTCACACGAATCTGGACAATCATCATTCAGGAGTTAATAAGGAAATATCGAATAGAATTGGTCTTGAAAATCCAAAAATATTACTGCCTAAAACCAATACTTTGGTCAAGCTGTCTGTATTTATCCCTATTGACAGTGTCGACAAGGTATCACACGCTTTATTCGAACAAGGAGCGGGGTCTATTGGAGATTATACGGGCTGTAGTTTTAAAGTAAAAGGAGAAGGGACATTTAAAGCCAATAAAAATGCAAATCCGGCCATAGGAGAAAAAGAAATTAAAGAGTCTGTAGATGAAATTAAAGCTGAGTATGTCGTACGGACCAATGATTTGAATAATGTGCTAAATGCCATGTTGGATATCCACCCATACGAAGAAGTTGCCCATGATATTATACCAATTCAGAATAAAGATTCTGAAATTGGTTCTGGAATGATTGGATTTTTAGATAAGGAAATGGGAGAAATAGACTTCTTAAATAAAATCAAGAAAACATTTAATATAAAAAGCATCAGACACACTGGACTTCGAGAAAAGAAAATAAAGAAAATCGCAGTATGTGGGGGGTCAGGATCCTTTTTATTGGAGCAGGCACAACGTAATAAGGCAGATGCTTTCATTACATCAGACTTTAAATATCACGAGTTTTTTGACGCCGAAAATAAAATTTTAATACTCGATATTGGCCACTGGGAAAGTGAACAATACACCACGGAGCTAATTGGTGGAATTCTTATGGAAAAATTTAGTAACTTTGCCATCCATTTAACAGAGGTAAATACGAATCCTGTAAATTATTTTTAATATATGTCAGCTACTTCAACTAAAAAAACAGCAGCAAGTAAAAAAAAGACAGCTACTAAAACATCTGCTAGCTCTAAAGCTAAAAAAGCACCTGCTAGTTCTGCAGCTAAAAAAGCACCCGCTAGCGCTACAGCTAAAAAAGCACCTGCTAGCTCTGCAGCTAAAAAAGCACCTGCTAGCTCTGCAGCTAAAAAAAAGACCACCAGCGCTAAAAAAATAGCCGATTCTAAAAAAATCAGTGCTTTAAAAGATGCTTCTATTGAAGAAAAGCTCGATGGTTTATTCAAGCTTCAATCAATAGATTCTGAAATTGATCGTATTAGAATTATTAGAGGTGAATTACCAATTGAGGTTGAAGACCTTGAAGATGAAATTGCAGGTCTAGAAACCAGAACGAATAAAATTCAATCTGAAATAGATGAAATAGACCAAGATATCAGCAATCGAAAAATTGCATCTAAAGAATCAGATGCCGCAATCCTAAAATACAAAGAGAGACAAAATAATGTTCGCAACAACAGGGAATATGAATCTCTTTCAAAGGAAATTGAATTTCAGGAGCTTGAAATAAAACTCAATGAAAAAAGAACAAAGGAAGGAAAAATTAAAATTGAGAATAAAAAAGAAATACATAAAGAAGCAAAGGGTAAATTAGAGTCAAAGAAATCCGATTTGGAAACTAAAAAAGCGGAATTAGACTCCATTATTAGTGCCACTCAAAAAGATGAAAACAAGCTGCTCAAAGCATCTAAAGAAGCAAAAAAGAGCATTGAAGACAGACTTGTTATTGCATACGACAGACTTCGGGACAATTCAAAAAATGGATTAGCTGTTGTGGAGCTTATGTATGGATCAAAACTCAATTCAGGCCATAGACATGCCTCTTGTGGTGGATGCTTTAATAAAATACCTCCTCAAAGAGAATTAGATATTGTCACAAAGAAAAAGATTATTATTTGTGAGCATTGTGGAAAGATATTAATTCCTTCCCAAGAGGAACTCGAAGATTAAACGAAAAGCGCCTGTGGCGCTTTTTTATTACACCTTAGTTTAAAGTAAAATCTATATCTAAACTTTCAAGCTTTTTAAATAATTCGTTTGAAGGGCTTACGGATATGGAACGAGACGGAAGCTTTACCTGGATTTCATCCAGAGAATCATAAATCGTGAAATTTACACGACATTTACCCTTAAATTCAGTCTTTAACAATAGCTCTTTCAATTCATCAAGTAGTCTTTCATCCACAGAATTGGAAGGGATTTTCAAATCCAAACTTCTTGCTTTTTTATCTCTTAGTCCTTGAAGTAATTCCATGCCATACACAACGAATTCGAGTTCTTGACGCCACCGGGTTTTTTCAATTCTTCCCTTCACAATGATGAAAGTTCCCGGCTCCATAAAATGTTTAAACTTTAGATAATTCTCTTGGAAAAGGTGCAATCGATAGCTATCGTTATAATCTTCAATGATTAAAGTACCAAAACCATCTCCTTTTCTGGTAATTCTATGCTCACTTGAAGTGACTATTGCTGCAATCATCAGATCTTTTCCTTCATGATTTTCCAATTCCAAAATGGTCTTAATATTCCCTCTGCAAAAAGAATCAATTTCAATTCTAAAATCATCTAAGGGGTGTCCGGATAAAAATACGCCCACTACCTCTTTCTCTTTATTCAACCTATACACACTCGACCATGGCTCAGAAAATGGAATTTCCGGGTTAGGTAAATTGACCTCTGATCCTTGACCGAACATATCGATCTGATTAGAGTTTAATTGCTCTTGATGAGCTTTACCAAAATTAATAACCTTTTCCATGAATGGCTTGCTATCAATATCTTCCACAAAATACTGGCTTCTATGAATGGACATATCTAGAGAGTCAAATCCACCGGCATACGCCAAGCTTTCAAAAACTCGTTTGTTGCACAACCTAAGGTTAACTCGTTTGGAAAAATCAAAAATAGAGACAAAGGCCGAATCATTTCTTTTTTCAACTATTTCTTCTATTGGTCCGCTTCCAAGGCCTTTTACAGCACCCAAACCAAATCGTATTGCCCCTTTCTTATTAATTGTAAAAGTGTAATTTGATTCGTTAATATCCGGACCCAGAACAGGTATCCCCATTCTTCTGCTCTCCTCCATGAAAAATGTCACCTGCTTAATATCACTCATGTTATTGCTCAATACTGAGGCCATATACTCCGCCGGATAATTTGCTTTCAAATAGGCCGTTTGATACGCTACCCATGCATAGCAAGTTGAGTGAGATTTATTAAAAGCGTATGAGGCGAATCTCTCCCAATCCTTCCATATTTTCTCTAAAATTTCCGAATCATGACCTTTTTTTGATGCTCTATCAACAAAAGCGGGTTTCATTTTGTCCAGAACTTTTATATCCTTTTTACCCATGGCCTTTCTCAAGGTATCTGCTTCACCCTTAGAAAAATCGGCCAGTTTTTGCGAAAGCAGCATCACCTGCTCCTGATAAACCGTAATTCCGTACGTTTCTTTTAAATATTCTTCACAATCTTCAAGGTCAAATACTATTTTTTCCTCACCATGCTTTCTCTTCACATAAGAAGGAATGTACTCCATGGGTCCAGGACGATAAAGAGCATTCATTGCAATGAGATCAGGAAATTCGGTTGGTTTTAATTCTTTGAGGTACTTCTGCATTCCCAATGACTCATACTGAAAAATCCCTACTGTTTCTCCTTTTTGGAAAAGTCGATAAGTAGCTTCATCGTCAATAGGTATTTTATCAGGATCTATTTGAATTCCTTTTGTTTGTTTAATGTACTTTATGGCATCCTTAATCAGGGTCAAGGTTTTCAATCCCAAAAAATCCATTTTCAAGAGGCCTGCATTTTCGGCAACAGAGTTATCATATTGTGTACAAACCAATTCTGAATCTTTCGCTGTTGCCACAGGAACGAACTCAGTCAGATCATCTGGTGTGATAATTACTCCGCAGGCATGAATTCCGGTATTGCGAACCGAACCTTCAATTGCCTTTGCCTTTTGAAGTACCTGAGCGGATAAATCTTTCCCTTTAAATATCTTTCTTAATTCTCTTGCTCGTGTAATTTCTTCCTGATTTCTCAATTTATCAATCAAAATCCCTTCCTCCATATCAAAAAGCTTATTTAATGATATATCCGGAATTAGCTTTGCAAGTCGATCTGCTTCAGGAAGTGGAAGATTCATTACTCGAGCCGTATCTCTGACTGCTGATTTTGCAGCCATCGTACCATAGGTAATGATTTGTGCCACCTGATTAGAGCCATACTTCTCAATCACATAATCTATAACCTTACCCCTGCCTTCGTCATCAAAATCAATATCAATATCTGGCATAGAAATACGATCTGGATTGAGGAAGCGCTCAAAGAGTAAATCATACTTTATAGGATCTATATTGGTAATTCCTATACTGTAAGCTACCACAGACCCGGCTGCTGAACCCCTTCCAGGACCAACAGAAACCCCCATTGACCTGGCTGCGTTACAGAAATCCTGAACAATAAGAAAATATCCTGGGTATCCTGTATTTTCAATGGTTTTAAGCTCAAAGTCTATGCGTTCTTTTAGCTCATCAGACACGTTCTCATAGCGTTCCTGAGCTCCTTGATACACCAAATGCTTGAGGTATGCATTTTCCCCTCTCTTACCCTTGTCCGTTTTATCCTTAGCTTTTAAAAACTCTTTGGGGATGTCAAATTTTGGAAGAAGCACATCTCTTGATAGCTCGTACATCTCACATTTTTCCACAATCTCTTGAGTATTTACAATGGCATCCGGTAAATCCTGAAACAATTGAATCATCTCCTTGGATGATTTAAAATGATATTCCTCATTCTCCAGGCCAAATCGATACCCCCTGCCTCTACCTTTTGGTGTTTCGACCAGCTGGTTTTCTTTCACGCACAACAACACATCATGTGCTTTTGCATCAACTTTATCTATATAAAATGAATTGTTGGTCGCAACTAATTTAACATCGTGCTTTCTTGCTAATTCGATCAATGAAGTATTTAATCGGTCTTCTATTTCCAGACCAAAACGATTAATTTCTATATAAAAATCATCAGAAAAATGTTTTTTCCACCATAAAATCGAATCTTCCGCCTGTTGTTCGCCTACATTTAAGATTAGATTTGGAATTTCACCATTCACTCCTCCCGAAAGTACAAGAAGATCCGTTTTAAAATTTAGAAGAGCCTCCTTATCAATTCGGGGCACGTAATACATACCAGAGGTATAGGCCAAAGAAGCGAGCTTTATTAAATTTTGATAACCTGCCTTATTTTTTGCGAGTAGGACGACTCTACTTCCATTGTCTTTTTGAGACTTGTCATTCATGTCTCGACACACATTAAACTCACAGCCAATAATTGGTAAAATCTCTTTCTTTTGGAAATCCTCTCCTTTCTGTTCCGCCATTTGGCGTTCATCCTTTACCTTCTGGTTGTACTTATTAGCGGCTGATTCAAAATGAAATGCACCCATCATATTTCCAGAATCCGTCAAAGCCACGGCATGCATCCCTAATTCTGCAGTCTTTTGAATTAAATCTTCAATCTTTGTTGTGGACTGTAATATAGAATATTGAGAATGATTGTGCAGATGAGTAAAACTAAAAGAGTCCAGCTTTTCAAGTTGTTCTTCCGAAATAGTTCGGTCCACAACAGATTTTTTCTTCTTAGCTTTTGCCTTACGAATCTTTTCACTTTCCAACTTCAGGTTGGCATGTTTTAATCCAATTGGCGGGAACGGCTCCGGGTTTGTTTTTACATAATCAGCAATGAATCCTTCTTCCTTATTAAGCTCTTTATTTGTAAATGAGCCTATTCTAATAAGCTCCAGAAAACACCTCGTTGTAGCTTCTACATCCGCCGTAGCATTATGTGCTTCCTTAAATTGCTCCTCGAATAAATGCTCATGTAATTCTGATAGGGTTGGTAGCTTAAACCGGCCACCTCTTCCTCCAAGCAATTTGCATAAATTCGCTGTCTTTTCAGTGCAGGTGTCCAGAATTGATTTGTTTGCCCACTCAATAGACCGCTCTTCCCTGAAAAATTCACAACCCAAAACATTGACATCAAAGCTCACATTGTGACCAACTATAAATGTTGCTTTATTAAGAGCCTCCTCAAAATCTTCAAGTACATCAGAAAGAGGCATACCATCTTTTAATGCAAGCTCTGTTGATATCCCATGAATTTTTTCTGAACCATACGGAATATCAAAACCATCTGGCTTTATTAAAAAATCATTATGTTCAATGATCTTCCCATCATCATCGTGCAGCTGCCAGGCAAGCTGAACGACACGAGGCCAGTTATCCACATCACTTAAAGGCGCTTTGTAGCTCCTAGGGAGCCCAGTAGTTTCCGTATCAAAGATTAGGTACATTAAATCTGTTTTCTTCGAATAAAGATAAATAAATCAATGCTGCACATTCCAAGTGTTGAAAAGTATTTTTTTGTACTTTCAGAATTGAAATTTCTACAGTAACAATTATGAAAAAATATATCCTATCAATAGATGCAGGAACTACAAGTTCACGAGCACTTTTGTTTAATAAAAATGGCAAGGAAATAGGAAAAGCACAATATGAATTCACCCAATTATTCCCTGAACAAGGATGGGTTGAACACGACCCTATAGAAATTTGGGAAACTCAATTAAGAGCTATTCAGGAGCTTATGGAACAACACAATGTTAAGGCGAGTGAAATAGATTCCATCGGCATTACCAATCAACGAGAAACGACGGTGGTTTGGGATAAAAACACCGGTTTTCCTGTCTATAATGCAATCGTTTGGCAGGACCGCAGAACGTCCGAAATTTGCGATAATTTAAGAGAAAAAGGATGTGCCGAAATTATACAGAAAAAAACGGGATTGGTCTTAGATGCCTATTTTTCTGGTACAAAAATTCAATGGATTCTTAATCATAATGCTGAAAACCGGAAAAAAGCAGAAAATGGTGAGCTCCTGTTCGGAACCATTGATACCTGGCTCATTTGGAAATTAACTGGCGGAGCAATTCACGTTACCGATCCTAGTAATGCAAGTAGAACTATGCTTTTTGACATACACGAGCTCGAATGGGATAATGAGCTCCTTGATATGATTGATGTTCCAAAACAAATTTTACCAGAAGTCAGGTCTTCTTCAGAAAACATTGGCAACGCATTTCTACCGGGCTGGGATTCAGAAATATCAATTTGTGGAATAGCTGGGGATCAGCAAGCTGCTCTTTTTGGACAATTATGCTTTGAACCCGGAGAGGTAAAAAACACCTACGGTACGGGGTGTTTTTGTGTAATGAATACAGGGGAAACACCGGTAAACTCTAAAAACAAAATGCTTACAACAATAGCCTGGAAAATAAACGGAAAAACGACATACGCACTTGAAGGAAGTGTTTTTATCGGAGGAGCCCTTATTCAATGGTTACGAGATGGCTTGAATATGGTGGAGTCAGCAAAGGACATAGAACAACTTGCCAAAACGGTTGATTCTAACGGAGGAGTTACATTTATTTCAGCACTCACCGGTTTGGGGG
>Ga0206679_10004130_pt1 | contig 10934 bp, 12 predicted proteins | sample M110012015metaG_FD_155464 | JGI IMG/M metagenome (GOLD analysis project Ga0206679, IMG submission 155464) | Ammonia-oxidizing marine archaeal communities from Monterey Bay, California, United States - M1 100m 12015 | ecosystem: Environmental > Aquatic > Marine > Intertidal zone | place: USA... | reverse complement strand
AATAACTGCTGTAAAACATTATCGACCAACCAAAAGCGATTTCTTTTGCCTGACTCACTTGCTTTCCATCCAGGAGCACCTGAGGTTTGAGCATTTACTACAATTTGCTGAGCCTCCACAAAATATGGAGTTCCTCCGTTCGGTGCAAATGAATCATAATCCATTCCTATTACGAAATAGGCATAAAATGCGAGAATGGAAGAAAGATTGTCTCTAAACGAATTCTTCGTATAATATAAGGCCGTATTCCTTGAGAAACCAAATACAATGTCGTTGTCTTGAAAATTAAAAATGAGAGAGTTGTAGCTTGAATTAAAGGCTGGTCTGCTTGACAACACTTGCAGAGAACCACTAAAAGTACCTTGACTTGGAATACTGTTGATTTGAAGCTGCAAATTACAATTAATTCGCTCCTCTATTTTGAATTTATCTTTAGTCCATTGCGTACTATTCATGAAATCAAAAATAACCTCTTCAAGCTGTTTAAGCGCTTCCTGCTCAGTTGTCGTTACCTCTAGCTTGGCATCCGTAATTATCGAAATTTGACAGTTTAGCTCCTGCGCTGTGTAGGAACTGCACTGTATTAATAGGAAACCGAAAAGCAGTTTTCTAATCATCAATTTTTGAAATTAAATTTATGAGCTCAAAGCCAATATCGAGTTTAGACTTTAGAGGGAATTCTGTTTTATTTTTGTTCTTATCGAAGATAGTAACTTTATTCAAATCTCCTCCGAATGTAGCCTGATCATCTTGTGTTGAATTGAGTACAATCATATCCAAATTTTTACTTTCTAATTTGGTTAACGCATTTTCTTCCTCATTATTGGTTTCAAGGGCAAAACCAATTACTTTTTGTTTATTTTTTCGATGAGCAGATGCCCAGCTAAGTATATCTGGATTTTTAATCAAAGGCATGTTGATTTCACCTTCATTCTTTTTGATTTTATTAGAACTCTTCTCGGCAGGTCTATAATCAGCAACTGCTGCGGAAAAAATCCCATAATGACACGTATCCCATAGCTCCTCGACTTTTACGAGCATTTCATTTGCACTAATGACATCATGACGCTTTAAATTTGGATGCACTAATTCTTCCTTAGAAGGTCCTGCTATCAATTCAACTGCATACCCTTTAGAAAGAGCTGCTTTAGCAATAGAAAAACCCATTTTTCCAGAAGAATGATTACCTAAGTATCTTACAGGATCTAGATGCTCATAGGTTGGTCCTGCTGTAATCAATATCCTACCTTCAAGTTGAGTTTCTGAATGAAGAAATGCTTCTAAATACCCTGCGATAGTTTCTGGTTCAGATAGCCTGCCTTCACCCATTAAACCACTCGCGAGCTCACCACTTTCTGCAGGAATGATAGACACCCCATCCTTTATAAGTAAATCGAAATTCCTTATTAGGCTTGGATGCTTATACATATCCAAATCCATTGCAGGAGCAACTATCGTTTTATTTTTCATGGAAAAATATGTAGCTAGTAGTAGATTATCACACAAACCATTGGCCATTTTACCCACAGTATTCATTGTTGCAGGAGCGATTAAAAACACATCTGCCCATTTCGCATACTCACATGATTATTCCACTTCCCTGTAGACTTATCCCAAAACTCTATTGAAACCTCATTCTCTGATAGCGTAGATACGACAAGGGGGCTTATAAAATCAGAAGAGGCAGGAGTCATAATACATTTGACTTCTGCCTCTTTTTTCTTTAATATTCTTATGAGGTAAGCAATTTTATACGCTGCAATACCTCCGGTTATTCCGAGAAGAATGCGCTTACCGTACATTTATTCGCTTGCCTCTTCTGGGTCTCTTAGGTATATTTTATCATCAAGAAGCTCTTGAGTTGCTATAGCTGTTGCCTTAGGTAAGCCTTCATAATGCTTCGAGATTTCAATTTGCTCTCTATTTTCAAAGATTTCTTCTAGATTATCTGTTGAACTAGCAAATTCTTGAAGTTTTGAGGTCAATTCTTCTTTGATCTCAACACTTATTTGATTTGACCTTTTTGAAACGGCTACGATTGATTCGTATATGTTCCCTGTTTTTTCCTCGATTTTAATTGTGTCCCGAGTAATTGTTGTCTTTTCTGCAACTACATTTTTATAACTCATAGTCAAAATTTATTCTTTAGATTCCAAACGATTAATATATGACTCCAGCTCTTTGCTGTATTTAGATTCGTTGAAAACGGCTTCAAAGTTACGCATTCTTTCATAAGTATCCTCAATTCTCTGCAATTTTTTACTTTCAATACTATTCATTGCCAGATAATAGGAGTTTTTTACCATTAGGTAATACACCTCTTCCGTATATGATGATCCGGGATATTTTTCAAGAAAAATAGATGCTGCTGATACAGCGGCTCTAAATTTTTCGGTTTTAGAATACAAAGTCACATGTGTATAATCTTTGGTTTCTAGCTTGTGTCGAAGCCTGTCAATTATTTGATTACAGGAATCTAAGTATTTCGTTTCAGGATATCGATCAATAAAAAGCTGAACACTGTTAATGGCTTCATTGGTCTCGGTTTGATCCAAAGAAGGTTGCGGAGAATTATTCACATTACAAAGTGCCGCCATAAACATAACGTCTTCATTTTTATTAGAATATGGAAAACGTTGAACATAAGAGCTCAAATAATAAGCAGCCATATAATAATCTTCACTTTTATAATAGCTTTGTCCTAATCTATAATAAGCAAGCTCACCTTCTCCAGATTTCGGTGAATGTTGATAAATTTGCTCGAAGAGCACTATAGAACGAAGGTATTCACCTTCTTCATATAAAGAATTAGCTAGCTCAAATTTTTCTGCATAATTATCACCTTTAACGATTTTGTTATAATTTGAGCATGATGAACAAATCAAACAAATTAAAGCTCCTATATATATCAAGTTAAACTTCATTTATCTTACCCTTATATTTTGACCGATCTGAAGAATACTTGTCGAACGAATCCCATTTAAATTACATAATCTATTAATGCTGGTCCTGTGCTTTTCAGCAATTCGAGACAAGGTGTCTCCGGATCTTACTTTATAGTATTTCTTCTCAACATATTGTTTCTTTCCTGTGGAATTGGTTTTCCATTGACTAGACGGGGTTACACCTGGTCTAAACAATGTTTTGTGTAAAAATAGATTTGAACTCTTAAGCTCTTTCTTCTTAAAATCAATAACCTCTTCAGGGTTAATGGTGTTATCATAAAAACGAACCTCAAAATGTAAATGTGAACCAAATGAATGCCCAGTATTCCCCCCTAACCCCAAGACATCACCCGATTTCACCTTTTGACCTGAAAAAGTCAGGAGCTTACTAAGGTGGGCATAATACGTTTCTAAACCATTGTAATGTCTGACAATTACCAAATTACCATAACCTCCTGAGTTAGACTCTGCATATCTTACAACACCATCCCAGGCACATACTACAGTATCTCCCGTAACCAGATCAATATCAATTCCATTATGAAATTTGCCATTACGATATTTATACCTCGAAGTAACCACTCCATCAAAAGGCATCGTAAACCCACCCAGTTCCTCTGACTGTACACATAGCCATACCGTATCTCTAAGCTTTGTTAGATCATTATTTCTACTGTAGCAATCGTGTGTATTCCACGTCAATGTATGTACCCCCATTTCTTCTGAATTCATGATATCGTGAATTCTTGGATTCAAAACCCCGTCAAAGTCCTTATCTTCGACAATCTGCCAAGTTTGATCGGAATACAATACTACCTTCCCGATTTCAAGCTCTGCTGTATCTATAGCAATTTGTCCTTGCCCGAAAAAGCTCAATAATAGAAAAGCAATACCAGTGAAAAGTTTCATATCAGTTTTTCAATTCGCAAAGCTAATAATAATGCCCGGAATTTATTCAGCATCTATTATTTTCAGATTATAAAAAATAGATTCATTAGGCATCACTAAATCGAGATAGCCCTTGTCCCCATAGGCCATGTTGGGATCTAGCACTAAAAATAGATGCTGTCCTTTCTTTGCTTTTTTTAACAGTTGTTCCAATCCTTTAGGATAATTTTTTTGACCAGGAACATAGGTCAGAGGGAAATTTGACGAATAGGTATTAAATATATTTGCTTTGTTTTTTGTTGAAGCAATCATATGAAATTTTACTTTGGAACTACTTGAGGAGTTTTCACTTCCTGATCTCAATTCCCAGTATCGCACTCCTCCTTCATTAAAATCGGGTGCAACCAAGCCGTGGATTTTAACAAACAGCCAATTGTCAGTATTCGGCGGTATTACAGTTCCCAATCCTTTCTTTCCATAAGCCAAATTAGAAGGGATTTCAATCTTGGCGACATCTCCAACACATAGCTCAGAAAGTGCTAGGTCCCATCCTCTATTTTGCATATTGTATCCAATCACAAATGGTAAATTGGGCATTTTCATTTTATTGTTTCCGTCAATAATTTTACCATCAGGCAAGCCAAGTCTATATTCTAGTAAAACCAATTCTCCATCACGAAGCTTTCTCCCTCTTTTTCGTTCTATCCAATTGATGCGGACACCACTACTTAATGTGAGCTGATCTACATATTGAAATTCACTCTCAGCATCTAGTATACTTACCAATGAATCTTCTTCCATACTGGACATTTGCTGTATAGAAGAGTCTTGCTCCGTAGTGTCTTCAGCCCCCATAACCACTGAAGAATCACTAACGACTTGAGTAGAATCAAGATTACCCCTCCTATTCATTGGAGAATTCGTGTTTTTGCGTTCAATCGTATCACAAGCAAAAAGCAGTATCATAATGAAAAGAATACCTAGGAATTTCATCTTTGAATATTTAAAAGTTCAACATCAACAACAAGGACAGACTGAGGAGGAATCGTTTCAGAGTTACCCAATAAACCATGAGCCATATAGCTCGGCATAACGAGTCTTGCTAAGTCATTGGTGCGCATCATTTTTAGGGCCTCTTGAAGTCCTGATTCACGGTCGCTTCTGCCCAGGACAAACTGATCCGGAATGGAATCTGTCTCATAACATATTCTTCCGCTAAGTAGTCCTATTTTAAGATTTACGGTTAAAAAATCACCGTCACTAGCCAAAGGTTCATTGATATTTCCGTTTTCAACAATTTGATAACGCAATCCTGTATTACTTTTTGTCATTTTTAATTCCTTATGGTGCTCCAAATAGATTTTGATGTCAAGCTCTTCCCTATTATGTATTTCTTGATTAAAATCTACAGAATGATCATTTGACCAGCTCTTATCATTGACATCTATAGGAATAACATCCTTAGAATCTTCATTTCTACATGAGCAAAGAATAGAGATTAAGATGACAACTGATAATCTCATAAAATCTCCTTGTAATGTTGAAGAATCATACTTCGTGTTTCATTCAAGCCCATTTCACTGAAGCCTCCTGCTGCATATTTATGACCTCCACCATTGAAATATTTTTTCGCGAATTCATTTACAATGTATTCACCCTTCGATCGGAATGACATTTTCACATTTCCTTGATCATTTTCCATCATAAATATTGCTACTGACATACCTTTGATTGATAGTATAACATTTACTAAGCCTTCTGTATCACCCTTTTTATAATTAAATCTATTTAATTCTTCCATTGATAAAGAAATCATACCTATTGGGCTTCCTTTAATGAGCTCCATCTTATCAGAAATGGCAAAACCACGAAGCTTCAATTGCTCACTCGTATTCTGATCAAAAACCATTTCATGAATTTTAAATGGAATAACACCATTCAAAATAACTTTGTGTAATACATCATGGGTTTTCGCAGTAACTGAAGGAAATCTAAACGAACCGGTATCAGTCATGATACCTAAATAAATAGCCTGGCTGGCTTTCAAATTGAGCTTTGATTCCATTCCTGCCTCCTCGAGGACCTCAAAGAACAATTGTGCCGTAGAGCATACCTCAGGTCTTGATATTGTCAAGTCACAAAACTGGCTAGGCTGAGGATGATGGTCAATCATAATTTTCTTACATTCTATTTCTGCAAAAATCTTGGCCATCTCCTCTCCCACTCGGTACTCATGATTATAGTCCAAACAAAATACCAATTCAAAATCCGATAGGCTCTGATCAAAGTCTATAAAATAAGTATAAGTAACATCATCCAAGAATGACATTAAATTTGACGCTGGAGGGTCTGGAAGAAGAATAAAAGGGGATTTATCGATTGATTTTAAAAACTCATAACAAGCCACAGCACTTCCTATGGCATCACCGTCAGGTGACTTATGTGTTGTGATAAGTATTTTATCGGCATCCTTAAGAAAGGACTTAAAGGTTTCAATCATGAAACAAAATTACTCTTTCTTTTGCATTTGAGCATCTTCCTCTGGATCTGGAGGAAAAAGTTTTGGAAGATCTTCTTTACCTTGAAGACGGTCAACCATTTCTTCAAGCTGAGATATAGAAATGCTTTTGGCTATAATCCTTTTATCCTTATCTAAAAGAAACACCTTTGGAGTTGAAAATATATCATAGGTGTTTTGATAATTTAATGACTCTAATGACGTTGTTCTCAATAAATTCATAAGCTTTTGCTGCCCATCTGACGTATCTTGGGCATCATTATACAGTTGATCGGTTACAGCAACGTTTATAAAGGTCATGTGATTGTCTCGAATAAATTTCTTCCATTTCTCAAAATCTTCACCGACGGCTTTACCAACCGAAAATATTTCTACGTTTCTATCCTTAAATTTCTCTTGATAAAGAGTTTCAAGTTTTGGCGTTGTTTTTTTACAATGCCCGCACTCAGGATCCCAAAAATAAAGCACAGTATATTCAGCATCCAAGGAATAAAAATCACGCCAATTTTTGTCTGTTGTATCCCTCAAAATAAGATTTGGAGGAACTGAACCTACCGTTAGTTTAATTTTGTTTTCAAGATTGTCACATAAATCCTCAAATTTGTCGTCAGACACCCAAAATGCAGGAGATTCACCTTGAGCATTGTTTGTGCAATAATAACGATTCAGCATTTCGAGATACACCTTATCCATGCCCATAATCTTACTCTTTCCATAAGTCGAAGTAATCCAACCCACACAATATTCAAACATTCTACTGTTTGGTGTCAATTGGTCGCAAAAAGGAAATGCAAAAGCAATAATAGAATCCCAGTGCTGAACCATCATGCGATCTCCAAAATAATATTCTAGCTTGTTGTGAAATACAGGATTATTAACTAGAGCATCATCGCTTAGATCAACATTGTCCCAATAGTGATTTCTGTAGTACTTAAAAGCAAAATTTGAATCCATAATAATTCCTTTCTCATCCTTTGGTGATTCCGGAATCACTACATCCATCGACATCTTAACAATCTTCGAAACGAGTCTACCTTGATTGCTTTCAACAATATTGTCCTGATAATCCTTAACTTTCTTGTTAATGGCCTCCATCTGTTCAGTAAGCTCTTTGTATTTAGAATCATCTTTAGATAGCGCAGATCTTTGTTTTCCCATTTGGTTTACTTGAGACTTATTTCCACCAATAAACCTGATATACGGTATAAACACTTTATTCTCTTCAGACTTTAGCACTTTCATACTTCCTACCATATCTGGCAAAGACGTTTGAAGAGAAACATCTTCATTGTTATAAATAAACTCAAAATATTTCTGACCTGGCAATAAAACACCCAATATGCCTGGAACCTGCTTCTTCCCATCAAACTCTACCCTTCCATTCTTTAATTCGGCCGTATCAGCATAATAAAGCTTTTTACCAAAATATTTGATGAGATGAACGGTTGTATCCTTTTGATTATCAATCTTAAATGATAATTTTTGTGCATTCAAAGAAAAGACAAAGAAGATCGATAAAAATAAAAATCCTTTTTTCATTGGTGTTTTTTTGCGTTAATTTAAATCAATTTAGTCTCCTAACAAGAATTTTTAATTCCTTTTAACAATTCTTTAACGATTACGTATTTACGGTATTTAAAATGCGGCTTTTGGTGCTCATCCAAATCGATAAGGCAAAAACACTAAATACAAAAACCACAAGGCCATACAAATAATACGAGACCGTTGCATCGAGTGAGATCCCATTGGAAATAAAAACTTGTTGAAGAAAATATTTAGCAGGAAGAAATAGCAATAAGGAAAGAAGGGTTACTATAGTAAATAGCAGCATAAAATATTTCATAAATACTTTAATTAGCATTTTAGGTGAATGTCCTAAACGTAAAAGAGTTCTAATCTCATAATCATTCTTAGTCAAGATTAGCTGCAAATATTGAATCAATACTAGAATTGACAAAAATACCGTCAGCAATGAAATAGCAGAAATGATACTCAACAAAACACCTAGAGCACTTTTTAGCTTGGCAATAAGTAGCTGTGACTTTTTTGATTCCAGCTTTTTCTCTTCGAGGTAATTTTCGAGTAAACCAAATTGTCCATCCTTACTTTTCACCACTAGCTGGCTAACAACCTCCTTATTCTCTTCTCCATACTTTTTATTGGCCCAGGATAAAAACTCCTCTGGAACAAGAATCGACGATAGCTCATTAGTAAATCCTACTATTCTCGAATGAATAGTCTGTCTATAATTTCTAGGGCCAATTTTTAAATCAATCTTTAAATCCAATACCAATTCATCTGATAATTGAGGAATATTACTTGCGGATAAAAAGTTATTCATCATCATCAAAAAATCCCGTGGCATTATAATCGGAAGCGTTTCACGTTCTTCATTCCAATCCCAATTCGTAGTATTTACATCCAAATATCCTTTTTGAACAGATTGTACGTAAATATTTGAATTAAATGCCGGTATTAAAGGATCGTCAATAGCAAGAACAACGTCAAAAGTATTAGACCGAATTGGATCACAGTTTTCAACAAATTCCATTGAACGAATTTCGTCAATCTGTTCTTCTGAAAACTCAGGATTGTTCAAGCCTAATAGAGGCCCAGAAGAAACCTTTTTTTGAATTACAATTGTATTCTTCGAAAGCATCTCTGAATTCTCTCCATAGCTATATATTTTATGAAGAAAATGCAAGGATGTAAATAAAAAAAACAGCCCCAAAAAGGTTCCCAGCAGCGCTAATACAAGCTGTTTCTTATTTTGATATTTGAAGAACAGCTGCCTCATCATAGCTCAAGCGTTTTAATATTTTCGAAAGTACATTCCCTTTCCAAAGCCAATAATATCATTCCTGCATTCTCTTCCTTCAGTCTTTTCTCTATCAGAGCAGTACATTTCATAGAGTTCTGGTGATCCAAATGCGAAAAAGGCTCATCACAAATCAAAAAACGAAATGGCTTCATTAAGGCTCGAATAATAGCCACACGTTGCTTCTGTCCAAATGAAAGTGTTTTTACAGTTTGGTCCCATTTATCTTTGATATCTAATACATCAAGCATCTTTCTTGCATCCTCGATATCATAACCCTTAGCAAATTCAGGAAGTAATAATATATTTTCTTTTACACTTAAATTCTCAAATAGCTGTAGATCCTGAAAAACAGTAGAAATATCAATTCTTCTAATTTGCGTAAAGGCTTCTATTTCAATCCTACTAAGCTCCTGATTGTCAATGTGAATTGTCCCTGTGTAATCATGTCTCAAGCCCAATAGATAATGAATAAGGGAAGTTTTACCTGTTCCACTAATGGCATGAATCAGTACCTTGTCACCTGTTTTTATCTCTACATCCTGATTCCAGATAGCACTTTTTAGGTCTTGATTCTGAAAAACATGTGGACAAAGCTGTTGAAATTTAAAATGCATGAAACTTAAATTAAATATGTTTTAATAGCTGATCCAACATAGGTATTGAGTCATACGGATTTAATGTAATTAAATCTGAATAACGCCTCATCCAAGTCTCTTGTCTTTTGCCATAATTTCTTGAATTCTTTTGAATCATTGCTATTGTATCTTCAAAAGACATGCCATTATCCAAATACGGAATCCACTCCTTATAACCCACGGTATTTTGTAGAAGTATATTCTTTTTTAGGGGTAGACCTTTTATTTCATCAAGAAGGCCATGTTCAATCATTTGCTCAACACGAAGATTAATTCTATCATATAAATCTTCTCTTTTCCATGAAATACCAAATCGCACAAAAGGATAATCAATTCCCTCCTTCTCTTGCATTCTAATTTCTTCAATTGTTTTTCCTGAAACACGAATAACCTCCAACGCTCTCAAGACACGCATCGGATTTTTGATGTCCATTTTCTCGTATGCCAAAGGGTCGGCCTTTTCAAGCTCTTTGAGTAGAGGCTCCATTCCATTATTTTTCCACTCTTCATTCAGAGCTGCTCGTACCTTAGGGTCACTAGGCGATGAATGCAGACCATCAATAAGGGCATCAATAAACATCCCTGAGCCTCCAGTGACAATAATGTGCTCAGCTCCTTGATTAAATAATTCAGTGATTTTAAGACGTGCAGCTTTCATAAATCCTGCACTTGTCAACGTGAGCTCATGAATAGAATGTGTATCAACAAAATAATGCCTTGCCATACTTAGCTCTTTAGGGCTTGGTTTTGCCGTGCCAATACTTAATTCTCGATAAAACTGCCTGGAATCTGCAGATATAATAGGTGCGTTTATTTGCTGAGCTAAATTCAGCGCTAAAGAAGATTTTCCTGAGGCCGTTGGCCCTTGTATAATAATTAATTTATTCATTAAGTTTCCATGACATGTAACGCGAATATATAGATTTTACATAATCTTTAGCTGGTCCACGATATGCCCCATATTTTACAGGTGAATTTCTATAATATTCTGGAATGGATAAGTTTTTAATCATCAGTTCTACATTATCATCCCATACATGTGGATTGTAACCGAGCATTTCAGCTAGCCGAACAGCATCTTCAATATGCCCTTTTCCAGCATTATACGATGCCAGGGTAATTTTTCA
>Ga0206679_10004125_pt1 | contig 10950 bp, 9 predicted proteins | sample M110012015metaG_FD_155464 | JGI IMG/M metagenome (GOLD analysis project Ga0206679, IMG submission 155464) | Ammonia-oxidizing marine archaeal communities from Monterey Bay, California, United States - M1 100m 12015 | ecosystem: Environmental > Aquatic > Marine > Intertidal zone | place: USA... | reverse complement strand
ATTCTTGATTTTGAGAAAGGTCATTTTTTGGATTCGGGAGGAAACAATATAGCCCTCTTGAGTGAGGTTAAATTTTCTAAGGGATTTCAAATCACGTCATCCTCCCCATCAATAAAGGCAAGTTTTGGGAAAGGTCAATCAAAAGAGATTTTTAAGTTCAATGGTCTTATTGGAGGGTCCGCCGCATTTATAGTTTACTTCAAGAAAAAAGAACTTTGGAAAAGTTAAAAATGTTGCTTACCAACCTTCTAAAAAATGGTCAAGATCTCTTCGGTCTTTCTTATTGGGTTTGCCTTGGTCTTTTCCTCGGTAAGCACGTTGAGCCATTTGATAGGTTTTGTATTTCTCTATTTCTTCTTCGGGAGTAATGTCGATAATGTGGTCTTGAACGAGCTTAGCCCCCAGCCTTTTATTGGTGAGTTGAGTGATCTTGTAGCTGAAAAGTGCATTGTTTTTTTGAACAGAGATGAGGTCATTGGGGCATACTTCTTTTGCCGGTTTGCACTCAGCTCCGTTCAGCTTTATTTTATTGGCACTAACCAATTGAGAGGCCAAAGATCTTGTTTTGGCTAGGCGAACACACCAAATGAATTTGTCAATACGCACGGAAAAGCAAGAATTAATTTTTTTTCTTGACAGATAAGATCAGGGTGTCTCCCGGATGTACTCCGAAATCACTCAGAGTTTTTTGATTGCCGCCAAGGACCTTGTCCCCATAAGAGATGCGTTGTATTGGAATTGGAACTCCCCATTCAGATCCCTTTTGGTACCTTTTGAATTGCTTTGTCGTCATATAAATCAGGTTCTTAAGTTCCAAGGGGGTGTGTGATGGACCCTGATTCACCATGAAGGTTTTGTTGAACATGTCTTTAACAAAAAGCACCTCATCACACTTAGGGGAATACATTACTACATGTAATGTACTTTCATGTTGTATGTTGTAATCTGATAAAGTTCTTCCGTCTTCGAGTTGTTTGCCCGCAAAAATGAGACGAAAGTCATTAGGTCCAATTCCGTCTTCAAGGCCATAATAACAGAGGCTCAATCGGTTCATTTCTTCGCTTACCTTCTGTTTTATAAACTGAACGGTATGAGATGCTTCAACATTCAGCTCAATGGTTTGCCCCGTCATTGTTTTCACATAAATAACCATTCCCATATTAGTCTCCTCTTGATTTGAGAATGGACCAAATAGAAATAAAAGTAAAAAAAGGCCTTTGAGCATTATATTTTATTTTAAAAGCCGTCTTAAAATTTTACCCACGTTTGATTTGGGCAATTCGTCTCTGAAGTGTATTACTTTAGGCACCTTGTAATTGGTCAGGTTGTCCCTGCAGGTTTGAATCACTTCCTCCTTGGTCAAAGAGTCGTCTTTTTTCACCACGAAGGCCTGAACGAATTCTGTTCCATCATCATTTTTACCTCCACAAACACCAACTTCTAATACCTTAGCGTTTTCTGTGATTGCCTTTTCTACCTCGCTTGGATAAACGTTAAACCCAGAAACCAAGACCATTTCTTTTTTACGGTCCACAATTTTGAAGAAACCATCTTCGTCTATAATTCCAACATCTCCTGTAAGGAAATAATCTCCATGCATGCAATTGGCCGTTTCTTCAGGACGGTTCCAATAGCCCTGCATCACTTGAGGACCTTTGATTCCAATTTCTCCTTTTTCTCCTGGAGCGACCTCAACCTTGTTGTCATCAAAAATCTTAATATCGGTATTTGGTAGGGGCAAACCAATTGTACCCACCTTGTGATTTCCACCAACTGGATTGATGGTAGCGGCAGGACTTGTTTCGGATAAACCGTATGCTTCTAGCATAGGGCTGTTGGTCACCTTTTCCCATTCGGCAGCAACGACATCTTGTACAGCCATTCCTCCACCAAGGGCCATTTTAAGCTTACTAAAATCAAGGCTTCGGAAAGCATCCTGGTTTAATAAACCATTGAAAAGGGTATTGACACCAGTAATAAACGTAAATGGATTTTTCTTAAGGTCCTTGCAGAATCCTTTCATGTCTCTCGGGTTCGTAATCAAAATGTTTTTTGCTCCGTATCTAAAGAACACCACGCAGTTGGCAGTAAGTGCAAAGATGTGATACATCGGAAGGGCAGTGATGATTGTTTCTTGACCTTCTTCAAACTTATGTCCAATCCAGGCCTCTACCTGCTGTACATTGGCACAAATGTTCCCGTGTGAGAGTGTTGCTCCTTTTGATACTCCTGTTGTTCCCCCAGTGTACTGAAGAAAGGCATGATCACTCTTTTCAAGAGAAACTGGTGCTCCTTTTTTCCCTTTACAGTCTTTAAAAATTTGCTTTAACGGAGTAGTATCGTTTAGTGTAAACGGCGGCACCATTTTTTTAACTTTTCGAACTACGAAATTGGTAATTGCTCCCTTTAATCCACCAAGCATGTCGCCGATGGTCGTTGTAATAACCGTTTCAATTTCTGTTTCAGCAAGGATTTCCTCTAGATTGTGGGCGAAGTTTTCAAGTATAATAATGGCTTTCGCTCCAGAGTCCTTGTATTGATGACGCATCTCTTCTGCCGTATAAAGAGGGTTTGTGTTCACAATGACTAGGCCTGCCTTTAAGCAAGCAAAAATGGTGATTGGAAACTGAAGCAGATTGGGCATTTGAAGTGCAATTCGATCTCCTTTTTTGAGGTTCGTATTGTTTTGAAGATGCCAAACAAGTGCATCGACGTGAGCCGAAACATCATTGAAGCTGATCTCGACATCCATATTTTTATACGCAGTTTTATCGCCAAAGCTTTCAACCGATTGATCAAAAATTTCAACAAGATTGTTGTATCGATTAAGCTCTATTGTTTTTGGAACCTCAGAAGGGTAGGATTTAAACCATGGGAAATCACTCATATCTTTTTATTTATTATTTAGTCATACATTACCATCCTAAAATGGAATATTAAATATACATAAAATTCATAACGGCAGATTTATATAATTAAAATCTTGAGGAATCGAATGACATGAATTTGAACTATGTGAAAAAATGTACAGGACGTTTTGCTTTGTACGTCAATAAGCGTATTTTTGACACTATGAAGAATCTCAAGACATTAGAATTTATGCGAAACAACTTCACAGTAGTATTTTTCTTCATTGCTTTTGGGGTTGGGTCTCAGGTTCAGAATGTCTATGATGATTTCGAAGGCAATGGAGATATCACAACGTGGTTTGGAGATGATTGTATTATGGATATTGCATTTTTAAACCCAAATGTGCAGGGTATAAATATGTCATCAACTGTTCTAAAATATTCAGATATAGGGGGTCAATATGCGAACGTTCGATTTGATGTGAATGAGAATTTTGACCTTTCAGTGAATCACACATTTACTCTAAAAATATTTATCACATCTGGAAGTTTAACAGGTAATCAAAACAATCAAATATCACTGAAGTTGCAGGATGGCACACTTGGGGCGCCATGGGAAACACAATCTGAAATCATTAAAAACGTAACTCCTGACCAATGGCAGGAGGTATCATTTGATTTCCTCAATGACCCCTTTATTAACTTCAATGGAGGGTCTCTAGATCCTGTTTTAAGAACTGATTTCAATCGAGTGGTATTACAGATAAATGGAGAAAATAATTTTGACCTTGTTACCGCATATATAGATGATCTAAGCTACGATGGTAGTGTTGGAAACTGTTCACCTTTTAGTAATTTGGTTTGGTCGGATGAGTTTGACGGGAATGGACCAATAGACAATTCAAAGTGGTTTCATCAAACTTATATCCCAAATGGATGGGGATGGTTTAATGGAGAGCTTCAGCACTATACAGATCGCGAAGACAATGCATTTGTTCAAAATGGATACTTACATATTGTAGCAAAAGAGGAAACCTACACGGATCCCGTTCAGGGCATAACTAAAGAGTACACTTCTGCTCGGCTTAATTCAAAATTTGCCTTTACTTATGGTCGTGTTGAGGCACGAGCAAAGCTACCTGAGGGAGTGGGAACCTGGCCGGCCATATGGATGCTTGGAAAGAATATCAATGAAACAGGAGCTTATTGGCAGACTCAAGGTTTTGGAACGACTGGATGGCCTGAATGTGGGGAAATTGACATCATGGAGCATTGGGGATCTAACCAAAATTATGTCCAAGGGGCCCTGCATACGCCATCTTCTTTTGGAGCAACGGTGAATCATGGAGGAATAATGGCAAACGACGTTTCAAATACATTTCATGTTTATGCCATGGAGTGGACGACTGATGAAATTATATTTAGTCTTGATGGGGTGCCTTATTATACCTATAGTCCCTCGCCTCAAAACATGAGCACATGGCCTTACATAGCAGACCAGTATATTTTATTAAATGTGGCGATTCAAAACTCAATAGACCCTGCTTTTACAGATAGCGAAATGGTACTAGATTATATCAGAGTGTATCAGCAAGGGTCGGGTTCAAGCACTACAGACAGTCAAAACGCTTGCGACTCATATACCTGGATTGATGGGAATACCTATACCACAAGTAACAATACGGCAACATATAGTCTTCCAAACATAGAAGGGTGTGATTCTTTAATTGCTTTGGACTTAACCATTAACAATTCTTTCGCTGGAATAGACACCCAAACGGCATGTGATAGCTATACCTGGATTGATGGCAACACCTACACCGAAAACAACAACACTGCAGCTGTCGAATATACTACTATTCATGGCTGTGATTCTACGATCACATTGGATTTAGTAATAAATCATAGCACAAGCTCTTCTCTCACAGAAACAGCATTAGATTCTTACACCCTAAATGGTGTTACTTATGATAGCTCTGGAGTCTATTCTCAAACCACAAACAATATTGCAGGTTGTGATAGCACAATCACTCTTAATCTGACCATAGAAAGCAGCGTGGGATTGGATGAAAATACTGAGGATATTTTATTGTATCCAAATCCAACGAATGAAAAAATTCAAATCTCAGTAACCGATCCATTAATTGGGTCAGTTGTTGTTATTTCAAATGCGTCAGGAAAGGAGATACATAGATATATTCATTCAAAAAAGAAAATAATTATTGATTGCTCTGATTTTCCATCAGGATCGTACATCATCACTTTTAAAAATGGAAAATCAAACGAAAAAATAAGCTTTTTGATGATGTAGTATTTGGCTATACCAATATATATGAATCTTTAATTAAATTATATATCAGTTCATCAGGAATGTCTTTATTTAAATAGACAGAATTCCAATGCTTTTTATTCATGTGGTATCCAGGCCTTACTCCTTGATATTTTTCTCTTAGCTTAACGGATTTTAATGGGTCTGATTTTATATTAATGAATAGGAAATCTTCGGTATTGGTAAGTGCAAAAATCTTACCTTTTTTTTTAAATACAATTGTTTTTTCATCAAAAGGAAACGACTCTTTAGTATCCTCTAGTGAGCTACAAAAGTCATAAAATTCAGAAAAGTTCAAGCTTAGTGAATGGCCGGAGCAATGTCTTTGTTGCCTAAATCATAAAGCATTTTGGTATGCTCTTTTAAGGCACCAACAAAAGTCTTATATGAATGATAGGGAACATGAAACTCTTCAGCTGTAGCTTTAACGATCTTCGAAAGCTTGCTGTAATGGATGTGGCATACATTGGGGAATAGATGATGCTCCACCTGATAATTTAATCCACCAACATACCAGGAAAATAATTTTGACTTTTGCGCAAAGTTAGCGGTATTATACATTTGGCTTACAGCCCAATCAGCCTCAATATCTCCAGACTTGTCTGGTAAAGGATAAGTTGAAGTCGGAACGACATGTGCAGGCTGAAAAATAATGCCCAAAATAAATCCACAAATAAATTGCATAAGCAAATAACCAGTCAACGTGATGTACCATGAAGCTGGACTCAACCAAAAAGGAAGAGCAATAAAAATGGCAGAATAAACAATTTTATTAATTATAATATTTCTTATATGCTTTTTAAATGTGAGGCCTTGTGTTTTTAAAAGATCTAATTTCTTGTAACGCATTGCTTGGGTATAATCCTTGCTCACAAACCACATCATAGTCATTAAGCCATAAAAGAAATAGGCATAGACGTGCTGAAACCTATGTATCTTGTGTCTTTTGGTGTGAGGTGAAAACCTCAATATAAAGGGAGGAGGAGCAATATCTTCGTCATAATTAGTAACGTTGGTATAGGTGTGGTGTAGCACATTGTGCTGAATCCTCCAATTTGCTGGATTCCCTGCAAGTAAAACTAGAATTCTTCCAATAAAATTATTAACGGCCGGACTTTTAGAATAAGCGCCATGGTTTGCATCGTGCATTACGGACAAACCACATCCAGCCATACCGACACCCATTAAAGCCCACAAGAGCAAAACAGCCCAAGATTGGATATTTAAGGTTAATATAAGAACAAATGGAACCGTGTACATTGCAATCATACAAATGGTTTTGAAAACCATTGCTCCATTTGCATGTCTTGAGATATTTTCTTTTTTAAAATACTCGTTCACGCGTTGCCTCAAAACCTTATAAAAAACAGCGTTATTACCCCTGACATAATTCACTGCAGAAAAACCTTTATCACCTTTCATAATGCAAAAGTAACCATTAGAAAATGGATATGTTCATTAAAAGCAATTAATTTTAAACGGTTTGAAGTTCAAATAATTTTTTGTAGACACCTTTTTGGGCAATTAATTCATTGTGGTTTCCTCTTTCGACGATTTCGCCATTAGAGAGAACTAAAATCAGATCCACATTTTTAATAGTACTTAATCGGTGTGCAATTACGATACATGTCCTATCCCTCATGACCTGGTCTAGTGCTTGCTGAACAAGCTTTTCAGACTCCATATCAAGTGCAGAAGTAGCTTCATCTAGAATTAATATTTCTGGGTTTTTATATACCGCCCTGGCAATGCTTAACCTTTGTTTTTGACCACCGGACAATTTATTTCCACGTTCGCCGATAACTGTTGAATAGCTGTTCTCAAATTTTGAAATAAAATTATGTGCATTAGCGGTTTTGGCTGCTTCAATAACTCGATTCATGTCAGGTTCTTCTTCTCCAAAAGCAATGTTGTCGGCAATACTTGTATTAAATAGAATAGCGTCTTGCGAGACCAGGCTAATAAGGGATCTCAATTCATTGATGTATAAAGATGATAAGTTCTTTCCGTCAATAGATACTTTTCCTTCGGTTACATCATAAAATCGAGGGATGAGATTAATTAAGGTGGTTTTTCCACTACCTGATTCTCCAACAAGGGCTACATTTTGCCCTTTTTTAATCGAAAAGTCAATTTGATTTAAAACGGGCGCATCCTGATACTTAAAAGAAACATTACTAAACTCAATTTCATTGCTAAAACCATCTAAAGAAATAGGAGAATCAATTTCTTTTACGAGCTCGTCAAGATTTAACACCTCATTTATTCTGTCTTGAGAAGCTCTTGATTTAATCATATTGGAGATGTTTTTAGAGATATTTTGAATAGGCCTTAGTAGCTGAGAGAACACGATTACAAAAGTTAAAAATACTTCTCCCGAAAAGGAATTACTGGGATCATTAATAATTAATTTACCACCAAACCAAACCAAGCTAAGCATTACAAAAGCACCGATGGTTTCGTTTAATAGCGGAGATAAATCTTTTTTTCTAAAGGTTCTCGTGATTAGTTTTTGATGCTGTAGGTTGGTTTTTTGAAATCGATTTACAATAAAGGAAACAGCATTAAAAGCTTTTATGATTCTGATTCCATCAATGCCTTCATCCATAGATGAGTATAATCGACTTGTTTGTTCTTGGCTTTTTTTCGCTGTACGCTTAAGACTTTTGCCAATCAATGAGATGACCAGGGCAGAAATGGGTAAAAGGAAGAAAGAAATCAAAGAAAGCTCTGGGCTTAAATAAATAAGGGTAGCTACATTAATAATGACAGCAAATGGCTCTCTGAATAAAAGCTCTAATAGGCAAACAACGGCAATTTCTATTTCATTGACATCACTATTCATTCTCGCAATGAGGTCTCCTTTCCTTTCATTTGAATAGTATGATAGGGGAAGATTCATGGCTTTTTGAAAAAGAGCATCTCTAACATCTCTGACCACCACCATTCTTAATTCGGACTGAAACCAAACAGCTACATATCGAAAAAGGTTTTTCAAAAAGAATGCAATCATCACAGAAACACAAACAAAGAACAAAGCATCAAGTGGGTCGTTTTTCACCATTGATGCCATTGTAAAATTGTAATAGTCCTTTATGTAAACAAACAGATCAATAAAACCACCATTATAATAGGGTTTCTGCAGTATTTCAATACTGTCAGGGTCTCTAAAAATCAGCTGCAAAACAGGAATGAAAAGAACCAGGGAAAGTAAATTAAATATAACAAATAGGAGATTGCTTAAAACAACCATAAAAGTCAAGAACTTATACTTGATTGTATATTTAAAAATTTCCATGTAAGATTTCATCATCAGTGCAAAGATACATTTTTACTTTTCGCGTTATGGTATCATACTATTCTTAAATTTGTAATATGGGATCAATTCGACAAGGTAAAATAGAATCAGTGATACAAAGTGAGCTGGCCAGCTTTTTTCAAAAAAACAGCTCGATATGTTTAGGTTCAATGGTTACAGTTACAGTGGTAAGAGTGACAAGTGACTTATCTCTTGCCCGATGCTACCTAAGTATTTTCGGTTCAAAAGATAAAGCGGAGGTTTTTGAGAGTATTGAGCAAAACACGGGAAGAATAAGAGGAGACGTGGGTCGAAAATTAAAAAACTTAAGAAAAATACCTGCGCTGAAATTTTTTATAGACGATTCACTGGATTACGCCTCGAAGATTGATGAGCTATTAAAAAAATAGATATCAAGACCTCCTTTTATATCGCATATAAATATCTAAGATCGCAAAAAAAGCGAAATGTAATTACAATTATTACGCGCATTGCAATCATTGGAATAGCTGCCATCACCTGCGCACTAGTAATCTTGCTGTCTGCATTCAATGGAATGGAAAAGCTTATTGATCGAATTTACAGTGAATTTGACGCATCAATAACCATTACGCCTGCTAAAGGGAAAACCTTTTCTGAAAAAGAAATCAATTTGGGAAAACTGTCTTCCATTGAAGGGGTTGAAACCCTTGCAAAAGGTAGAGAAGAGCTTATTGTAATCGAGTATGGGCAGCCTATAGAGGGGCAAAAAGACTATCGAATCAAAAGAACAAATGCGAAGCTTTATGCTGTAGATGACCCTTTCTTAAAGCTTATTGATCTTAATAAACATTATAGGGGAGATTCTCCCGTATTAAATGATGCCTTGGGGGCTAAGGGGGTTATTGGGATAGGGCTAATCAATAAGCTTGAAGCGTCCATTAATTCTGAATTCACCATATTTCTTCCCAAGAAGAATTTAACCGTCAGAACTGAGCAGCCTTTTTTAAAAAAGAAAGTGCGCTTGTCATCAGTTCTTGTATATCAAAATAAATTAATCAATGAGGAAACATTTTTGTGGCCCTTGAAAGATTTCAGGCGCTTTGTTAAGGATACAAATCAAACCATTTCTCACTTATATATCCGTGCAAAGCCCAATGCAGATTTAGAGGCTTTACAGCATAAAATTCAACTCCAATTGGGAGACGCTTATAGGGTAAAGACCTATTATCAGAAGAATGAATTGATTTTTAAAACCAGCAAATCTGAAAAACTAATCTTGACATTAATCTTAATATTTGTATTTGTGTTGGCCTGTTTTAATTTGGTCTCATCAATAACTATGATTTATTTAGAGAAGAAGAACAACTTTCTTGCCCTAAAAAGTATGGGAATAACCAAGCGCGGAGTTTTCGAAATATTCTTTTTTCAAGGGGTATTAATTTCTTTTATTGGTGCTATTATTGGTGCCGTAATTGGGTATCTTATATGCGCAGCTCAGATGAGGTTTGATTTGATAAAAATATCTGCTGAACAGGTCTATCCAATTGGATTTTCGTGGCTCGATTTTCTTACAATTGTTTTATCTGTTGCTATTTTAACTGTGATATTTTCATTTGTCACTGTTAAATTATTGACTAGAAAGGGTTAAATGCTCGTCAAGCCACAATTTTTTAATGTTTTCTATCGCTTTTAATTAAAATAAATGGGTTATATTTGCACCCAAATTCAAACAGGTATAAATGTCTAGTTTAAAAGGAAAAATTGCTCAGGTTATCGGTCCAGTAGTTGACGTTGCCTTCGAGAAAGGGAATGAGCTACCCAAAATTTACGATGCCTTAGAGGTATTTAAGTCAGATGGAACAAGAGTTGTTCTAGAGGTTCAAGCACACGTAGGAGAGAATTCTGTACGTACAATTTCAATGGATTCAACAGATGGGTTCACTCGAGGAATGGATGTTATTTCAACGGGAACATCTATTAAAATGCCAACAGGAGAAAAAATTAAAGGAAGATTATTCAATGTAGTCGGAGAGGCTATCGACGGAATCAATGAGGTCGAAAACACTGACGGTCTACCAATACATAGAGATGCTCCGAAATTTGAAGAGCTTTCAACGGCAACGGAAATCTTATTTACAGGAATTAAGGTAATTGACCTTATCGAACCATACGCGAAAGGTGGTAAAATTGGTTTGTTTGGAGGTGCTGGTGTAGGTAAAACTGTACTTATTCAGGAGCTTATTAATAATATTGCAAAAGGTCATGGTGGACTTTCTGTTTTTGCGGGAGTAGGTGAAAGAACGAGAGAAGGAAATGACTTACTTCGTGAAATGCTCGAATCGGGTATTATCAAATACGGAGAAGACTTCCTTCATTCTATGGAAGAAGGTGGATGGGACCTTAATAAAATTAACCTTGAGGAGATGAAAGAATCAAAAGCGACATTCGTTTTTGGTCAAATGAATGAGCCTCCAGGGGCAAGAGCAAGAGTT
>Ga0206679_10004124_pt1 | contig 10950 bp, 7 predicted proteins | sample M110012015metaG_FD_155464 | JGI IMG/M metagenome (GOLD analysis project Ga0206679, IMG submission 155464) | Ammonia-oxidizing marine archaeal communities from Monterey Bay, California, United States - M1 100m 12015 | ecosystem: Environmental > Aquatic > Marine > Intertidal zone | place: USA... | reverse complement strand
CTTTGATATTTGAGAATAAGAAATTCTCTTAGCTAGAATCTTCTTGTCTTTATCTAGTAAATAAATAACAGGGGTTGAGTAAATATCATATTCATCACGCCAGTTACTACTAGCGGCTGGATTTCCTTCAGGGTCAGTTTGTATATCGCAAACATTTGTCCAACTTTCTATTCCGTATTTTTCAATAAACTTAATCCAAGCTTCTTTATTAAATTCAGTTTGAACTGCATATACTTTTATATCAATTTGTTTATGTTTTGATAGTAATAGTGGTTTTGCTGACAGTGAATCAATAACCTTTTTTACTTTAGGAAGTTCCTTCTGACAATGACCGCAATCAGGGCCGTAAAAAATTAAAAGTGTATATTTGGATTCCAAGTCGTAGATTCTTTTAATCTCATCTTTCTCATTTTTCATAAATGGTTGTCCTAACTGATTTAAGAATGGGGGAGCTGGCCTTCCTATTAAGTTAGGTGCTATTTTTTCAGCTCTTTCTTCAATTTTTTTAAGTTGTTTTTCATCTACCCAATCCACTTCTTTTGTCATGTAGTAATTTTCTACCATATGTACAAAAACAGCATCCATTCCCATTATTTTAGACCTTTCGTAAGTTGAAGTGATATAAGAAACTACATACTGAAAGATGTCATAATTCTGACGAGAAAGATTAACTATTACATCTGCAGATTTTTTAATTGAGTCAGGTGCTTGAACAGTAAGTTTATTTAAGTATGTATCCATTTTATTAAAGAATACAGGAGTTTTTAGCATTCTTTCATCTGTAAAGTCTACATTATCCCAATAATGATCTCTATAATATTCAAACTGAAAAATTTGTTTTTCTTTATCTGTCATTTCTGTAGGTGCATCAGGCATTACAGGATCGGTTGTAGCCTTTATTACTTTAGTGAAAAATATATCAGAATATTCAGTTTCAAACTTATTTTTGTATTCTTTAACTTCTTTATCAATCTTAATTATTTCTTCTCTTATTTTCTTCTTTTCATTATCAGAAGTTGAGTTTTGTTCTTTTTGCCTAAGTGGAGTAACTTCTTTTTGTTTTTCAGTAATAAATTTAAGATAAGAATAGAATGGAGTGTTTTCTTTACTGTTTGTAAAGACCATACTTTCTACTAGTGATTTTGTATTTGTTGTGAAAGAAAAATGCTGTTCTGAAATTACTATGTCAAAATATTGCTGATTTGGTAATACAACCATATACATCCCTCCATCTAATGTATTTTCTCCTTTAAATGAGAATTTTCCATTAATGGTTTGGGCAGTGTCTTTTGCGTATTGTTTTCCACCAAAATAATAAGCTAAAATTACAGACGTGTCTTGAAGTCCGAGTATTTCACCACTTATATTGTATCCTGATTTTAACTTTTGCTGAAAAAGATTAACTTGTTGGGAGTATGATGTTGAAAATAGAAATAAAGATAAAGCAATAAGTGCAATTTTTTTCATGATATTATTTTTGATTTCGCAAATTTAATAAAGGAAACGTAATATCCAAACTTATATTTTATTCAATTTTCTTTTTTAAAATGATAATTTAGATATATTGTAGATATAATCATAAAAGAGGCTGTTATGTAGAAATAGATATTTAAATCTTGTATTTCATCTTTTAAAAGAGGGTAGTAACCAGATAAAATAAAACATAATATAATGGTATATACTGGTTCTAAGTTAATAGCCATTACCAATGTATAAGGAGAGATGTATTTCATTATCTCTGTCATTAGAACAAAAACCATTGCAGTGCAAATAATTGATAAAACTAATAAATATATTAAATCTCTTGATTCAATATTAAACAAGAAAACTTCTGAATGTCCTAATAGAAGGATGTATGCAGCTACAAGTATTGATCCACTAAACATTTCAATTGCACATAATTTTGTTGAAGAAATCCTATTAACATATTTTGCATTAAGCACCGTAAATAGCGCTGCTAATAATGATGAAATAATTCCATATAAATACGCTTCTCCTATTTCTAAATTTATTGAGCTCCACCACATAATACAGATAGATACTATAATAATAAACCCTAATAATATTTCATGTTGGCTAATTTTTCTTTTAAGAACTATAGGTTCTATAATAGAGGTAAATAAAGAGGAAGTTGAGAGACAAATAACTCCAATTACAGTATGTTCACGTATTGATTCAAAGAAGAAAATCCAATGAAGACCAACAATAAATCCAATAAAACAGATTTCAAGTAAATCTCTTAATTTAATGTCCCATAGATTATCTTTGATAGAGATAAAAATAAATAGAACAATAAAGGTAATCAGCATTCTATAGAATACTAGAGCGCTAGATTGTATTTCCTTATCTAAGTCTCCTAACTCAATAAAACTTTCATTTCCTAGTATACCCGTAAATCCAAGGATAATAATCATTATATGAAGAATAAAAAATTTATTACGTACAAATAATTGATTCATAACTATTATTTTAGCTTTGCAAAAATACAATAATATGAAGATATTACTTTCTCCTGCCAAAAAACTTGATTTTTCTGAAGAAAAAACATTTCTAGTAAGTACAAACATTTCTTTCTCTACAAAATCAATAGAAATAATGAATTATTTATCTTCCTATTCTGCTTTAGAATTATCAGAGTTGATGAAAGTTAGTACAAATATTGCTATTTTAAATAAAGAAAGAAATGAAAATTGGATATTTCCTTTTTCTCAATCAAAATCAAAACAAGCATTGTTATCTTTTAAAGGAGAGGTTTTTCAGAATATGAAAATAAATGAATTTGACAAAGAAGATTTTGAATATGCTAATAATAAGCTGAGGATTTTATCTGGTCTTTATGGATACTTAAGTCCTTCAGATGTTATTATGCCTTACAGATTAGAAATGGGAACCAAGATAAAAGTAGGGGAGTCTAAAAACCTTTATGAATTTTGGAAAAATACCTTAACTAATAGTTTGGTAAAAGAAATATCTACTGATGGTTTTCTGATAAACCTTGCTTCAGAAGAATACTTTAAAGTAATCGATAAATCAAAAATTAATATCCCTATTATTACTCCTGTCTTTAAAGATGTTAAGAATGGAAAATCAAGAGTTGTTTCATTTTTTGCTAAAAGAGCAAGAGGAGAGATGTGTAATTTTATTATTAAAAATAAAATAAATAGCATTGAAGAAATTAAACAATTTAACAGAAATAACTACAACTTTTCAGAAGAAGAATCCACTGCAAATAATTTGGTTTTTATCAGATAAACTGAACAGATAAGATGTAAAGAATATTTTTTGTTCTTTACGGATAAAAAATGTAAATTTGAAGATTATAATAATTTAACTAAAAAAACAATGAAAATACTTTACAAACTATTCTTTACTTTCTTATTTATTGGATCATTTTCCAATATAAATGCACAAATTTCTCCCTGTAATCTTACCGGAGGAAGTGTATATGTTGGATATACAGCACCTCCAATAATGATGAACGCTACAGTAAATGGAATGTCTCAATATTCTTATTCTTGGACAAATGGAGCTTCTGCAAACCAAAATCAATTTTATAGCGGATGGTGTGTGACAATTACTGATTTAATGACAGGTTGCGACACAATAATTTGCGAAAGCTGTATTCCTACTGGAGGAACTGGGGCTTGTCCTATGATATATGCTCCAGTTTGTGGGTGTGATGGAACGATATACAGTAACGATTGTATTGCAATGCAAAACGGTATTTTTACTTTTACTTCTGCTATTGGTCCAAATGGTCAATTACTACCATGTACTGGAGGGTCTCCACTTCTTTGTAGTGTTGATATTGTATCTAGCGGAGCAACAACTTTTTGTGAAGGGGATTCTGTACAATTACAGCCATCAGTGTATGACATAAATGGGATTTACCTATGGAATACCGGAAGTATAAATCATGAGATATGGGTTTCTAATTCAGGAGATTATATTTTATCTTATACTAATGATACTGGATGTGTTGCTATGGACACTATGCATATAGAAGTAATTCCAGAACCATATTTAGCTGCATACACGGTTCCCAGCCCTCCAATGATTTGTTTGGGAGATTCAGTAGTCATTGAAGTTACACAAGGTTTGTCTCATTATTATTGGAACACAGGAAATCCTTTCCATCAAGATGAAGATAGGATTGTTGTGTTTCCAACTCAAGATTTTTTATATGTTGTTGAAGTATTAGATAGTAACGGATGTGAATCTAGAGAAGAAATACAAGTTTATGTAGATACTTGTGTAACTGGAATTCATTCTGATATATTTTCTAAGATTAATATTTACCCTAATCCTGTAAAAGATGTTTTAAATGTTATATTACCTTCCTCTGATGAGTTTAATATTTACCTAATTAACATAGAAGGAAAAACAATCTTCACCGTAATGAATGTAATAAATATCCTTCAGATTGATTCTGAAGAAATTTCTTCAGGTCAATATATCCTTAGGATAGAAAACAAGAATGAAAGTTATAATAGAAAAGTTGTATTTGAGTAAAGAATAGAAATTAAAGATTTAATCCTTAAAGTCTGTTCCTTCACTAAAGTCATAACTAAAGTCCAAGATTCTCCATTTTGATCTATGGTCTTGATGTAGTATTAGTTGTTCAGAATGATTTATTGTGTTTTTGTATTTACTTTCATATTGAAAAATTGCATAATATCCATCAGGAAGTCTTCCTGCAAAATCAGTTCCTTCCCAATTACTTCTGAATTGTCTACTAACTTCTTTTCTCCCAGCAAAGTCACCAAAAGAAATCATCATTTGTTCTACTCCTAAAACCCAGTCTAAAGAATCAAATCTGTTTTTTATTTCATAAGAAAGATCTGAATAAGCTTGAGGATAGTTGTTGCAAGTCTCACCTTTTGAATTTGTATATTGGATATTTAGATTATTAAACCATGTTACAGCAGCTTTATTTGCTTGTTTTAACTGATGTTCTGTACTTATTTGAGATTGAATTGTATTAGTAAATAACAAAGTAAATAAAATGATAAATATCTTTTTCATGGTAGTCTAATTTTAGAGTTCAAAAATATAAATAAAGAACAAACTATTTGTTTTTTAATTGTATTAAAAAGTAAAAATGCGCAAGAAAGTTATTGTTAAATTAACGATTTCATCTAGTAATAAGTCATGAATTCACCTCAGAAATGATTAAATTTCATTGTTTTTAACTAATTTTACTTCTAAAGTTATTAACTATCTCTTACCTAGTGAAAGGAAAGTAATAACCTAGTTATAATTATATTGTTATGTGGAAAGAAAAAATTAAGACAAACATTATAAGTTATTGATATTCAACATAATAAATCATAAATATAACTTTAAATTAAAATAAGAATTATAATTTATATTTAATTGTGTGGTGAGAAGTTTAATTGTTTTTATTTTGAGTTAATTAGAGTTATTAACAGATAAAATAGAATTTACTAGGTTAATATTTGAAATGTAAAGAAATTTTGTTATATTTATACCGTAAAATAAATTAATTATTAACCAAAAAAATTATTACTATGGCTTATGAGCACACAAACACAAAAGGTAGACTTTATCATTTAAATTCTAAAGATGTTACTTTAAAATCAACAGGAAGAGTACAAACGATCTATTATTTCTCAAAAGATAAAAGATCTACAGCTTGTGATTTACCATCAGGAAAACAAGTTGTTGAAAATTCAAAAACTGGTTTACCAATGTTAAAAAACAAATAATCAATTAATTTTGATTATCAAAAACTCTGACCGAAAGGTTAGAGTTTTTTTTAGTCTTATTTGTTTACTACCTTAAATAATACACTATAATCATCCTATAATTATTATTATGTTAAATAGATAATGTAAAAAGAAAGAGGATATTACTCCTCTCTCATTGTTTTATTTTAAAGAATTTAACTTGTTTCTTGTATCTGTAGATTCTTTTTCCATTCCTAAATTATAATATATAGAAGCCAATGTGTTTAAAGCTGCTTTATCAAACTCTCCTTCTGTTTCTTTTATCTGTAGATATTTCTTTAAGTATGGTAAGGATTTTCTTTGTAAATCTTCTATCTGTTTATCTAAGGAATTAATTTTCTTTGTAGCTCTGTAACTTAAATCATTTCTTTCTTTAACCAAAGGTTCAGTTCTTGACAAGTATAAAGAAGCTAAATTATTATTAGCTGAGGAAGATTCAGAATTAATTTCTAAAGCTTCTAAAAGATCTATTTCAGCATTTATAAAGTCAGAAATCTGAGTATACATCTGACTTCTAATAATATATAATACTTCATTTGTATTGTCTAAATCAATAGCGTCTGATAATTTTATAATAATCTCTTCTGAAGATTTACCCATTTTTAAGAATAAATCAATCTCAGCATTTATTAAAGTAATTTCAGAACTAAACTTTTCTTTTCCTTGTTGTATGTACTCTAAAGCTCTGTCTAATTCTTCTTTTTCAGAGTATATGTTACTCATGTAATAATATACAATCGGATCATCAGTATTATTGTCTATTGATTTTTGTAAGTATTCAACCTGAGATTCAACATTATCTAATTGTAAAGCTGCCAAAAACATATTTTTGTAGATTGAAGAAGGAACAATTTTACCTCTCTCTAGTATACCATCTTTATCTAGTGGGATGATTCTAAAAATCTCATTATTCTTCTTTATTGATAAGTGATAATCTTTAGAATTATAATCTTCAACAGCTGTGTTAAAAAGATTATAACCACACTGTACTAATCCATTCAGTATAGACTCTTCTTTTGTCCATTTTCTTACCGCTATTCTACCCTTTTTGTCTCTATCTAAACATCTTATATGAGCTTCAGTTGCAGAAAAAACTGCATTTGCATCAATATCAGTATGTTTTTGCATAATTTCTAAATATATTTTGGCTCTATAATTCCACATTTTCGGATCATTTGATGTAGATTCATTATTATAAGCTAAATCTATAAAGTGTTTTGCTTCAGCAAACTTTTCTTGTCTGAAAGAATTAAAAGCATTCTGTACATTTTTAGATTGAGAAAATCCTATAGTTGAAATAATGCTAACTAATAGAATTAAAATTATTTTTTTCATTTTGTAATTATTTATATGTTTAATAAACGAAAACTAATATTTCTTATTATATAGTTTCAGTATTTTCATCAGAGTTAGTGTCTTCAGGTTTTTCCGATTGTTCATCAGTTTCCTCAGAAATAATAGGATTTCCTTCTTCATCTAATTCAACTTCTTCTTCATTTTTAAATTTAGACACTTTAGCAACTGAAGCTATCGAATCATCTTCTCTTAATCTGATAATTTTCACACCTTGAGTAGCTCTTCCCATTTCTCTAAGTGTATCAACCCCAATTCTGATTGTAATTCCTGATTTATTAATAACCATTAAATCATCTTCATCCGTTACATTTTTAAGAGCAATTAAATCACCAGTTTTTTCAGTAATATTAATTGTTTTAACTCCTTTCCCTCCTCTATTTGTAATTCTGTATTCTTCAATAGATGATCTTTTCCCATAACCATTTTCAGCAACAACTAATACGCTAGATTCCATGTCGTTTACACAAATCATACCAATTACTTCATCTTTCTCGTCTCTCAATCTAATACCTCTTACACCAGAAGCGGTTCTTCCCATTGACCTTACTTTATTTTCTTCAAATCGGATACATTTCCCTGATTTGGCAGCAATCATTATCTGAGACTCTCCATTTGTCATTTTAGCTTCTAAAAGTTGGTCTCCTTCTCTGATTGTAATTGCATTAATACCATTTGTTCTAGGTCTTGAATATTGTTCTAAAGAAGTCTTTTTAACTTGACCTTTTTGAGTACACATTACAATATAATTTGAATTTACATATTCCTCATCTTTCAAATCTTTTGTGTTGATATATGCCATTACCTTGTCATCTGAAGGTATGTTTATCAGATTTTGAATAGCTCTACCTTTTGAGGTTTTGCTTCCTTCAGGTATTTCGTAAACTTTAAGCCAGAAACATTTACCTTGCTGAGTGAAAAACAACATATAATCATGGTTGTTTGCCATTACCATTTCTTCTACAAAGTCCTCATCTCTGGTTGTTGCTCCCCTACTTCCTACTCCTCCTCTACCTTGAGATCTGTATTCTGAAAGTGAAGTTCTTTTTATGTATCCTAAATGAGAAATTGTAATCAATACTTCTTCATTAGGTATCATATCTTCTATGCTAACTTCAGAAGATGAATATTCAATATTGGATCTTCTTTCATCACCATACTTTTCCTTTACCTCTTTTAAGTCATCAGAAAGTAAAGTATATCTTAAATCTTCATCAGAAAGAATCTCTTCTAAACCTTTAATTCTTTCCATTATGGATTCATGCTCCTCTTTAATTCTATCTCTTTCAAGTCCAGTTAATTTCTGAAGTCTTAAATCAAGTATAGCTCTTGCTTGAATTTCTGAAAGTCCAAAATCTGACATAAGTCCGTTTCTTGCATCTTCCGGAGTTCTCGAGCTTCTAATTAATTTTATAATTGCATCTAAATTGTCTAAAGCAATTAATAATCCTTCTAATATATGAGCTCTCTTTTCAGCTTGAGCAAGTTCAAACTTTGTTTTTCTAACTAAAACTTCATGTCTATGATCAACAAAATGACCAATAATTTGTTTTATGTTTAATAATTCTGGTCTACCTTTTACTAAAGCAATATTATTAACGCTAAAAGAAGATTGAAGTTGAGTGTATTTATAAAGTTTATTTAAAACAATATTTGGTATAGCGTCTCTTTTTAATTCGTAAACAATTCTCATTCCTGTTCTGTCTGACTCATCTCTAATATCAGAAATTCCATCAATTTTCTTACTATTTACCATGTCAGCAGTCTTCTTTATCATATCAGATTTGTTTACCATATATGGTATTTCTTCTACAATAATTCTTTCTCTCTGACCCGCTTCTTCAAATCTAACCTTACCTCTGATAACGATTCTACCTCTTCCTGTTTCAAATGCAGATCTTACTCCATCATACCCGTAAATCGTTCCTCCAGTAGGGAAGTCAGGAGCTTTTACATGTTCCATGATCTCGGAAATCTCTAGATCCCCTCTTTTTTCAATATAAGCAAGAGTACCATTTACAACTTCTTTTAAGTTATGTGGAGGCATGTTTGTTGCCATACCTACAGCAATACCAGTCCCTCCATTTAATAATAGGTTTGGTAATCTGGCAGGTAGCACGGTTGGTTCTTTTAAAGAATCATCAAAATTATTCTGCCAATCAATAGTGTCTTTATCAATGTCAGCAAGTAAATCTTCAGATGTTTTTTTCATCCTGGCTTCAGTATATCTCATTGCTGCAGGATTATCTCCATCTATTGACCCAAAGTTACCCTGACCATCAACTAATTGATATCTCATGGACCACTCTTGAGCCATACGAACCATTGCGTCATAAACAGCAGTATCTCCATGGGGGTGGAACTTACCAAGCACTTCCCCTACTATTCTTGCTGATTTTTTATATGATGAAGATGACTTAACGCCAAGTTCGTGCATACCAAATAGAATCCTTCTGTGTACAGGTTTTAATCCATCTCTTACATCTGGCAGGGCTCTTGAAACAATTACAGACATTGAGTAATCAATGTACTTAGATTTCATTTCCTCCTCTATATTAATAGGAATTATCTTTTCTCCTTCTTGCATTTTTATAGTTTTATATTAAAGAAACAAATAAACAAAATTTCCGTATTTTATCATGGAAACTATAGAGATATTATCAGTGTAACTTATGAACAATGTTTGTTGAAAAAACTAAGTTGTATATCATAAATTATCACTAAAAAATAACTAATTATTGCAGTGTAATATTAACGATTTAAAATATAGAAATTATGAACGGAAATTACTCAGAAAGAATGATAACAGTTTTAGAGTATGTGAGTGAGGAAGCTTTAAGATTAGGAGATGAAACTATTGGTGTTGAACATCTTATTTTAGGTATTATAAGAGAAGGGGAAGGAACAGCTGTAAGAACCTTAAATGTTTTGGGATTAGAGATGAAAGATTTAAGAAAAATTATTGAAGAAGTTATTGTAGGAAACGAAAAAAAGACAATGAATTTTAACTCTACTAATCGCAATATTAGCAAACAAGCTAAAAATATTTTGGAGAAGTCAAACATGGAACTACATGTTACAAATGAAAAAGAAATTAAAACTATTCATATTTTACTTTCTATTTTAAGAGATAAAAATAATATGGTTTTTTCTACATTAAATAAATTGAGGACAAATTATGAAAATGTACTAGAAACTTATATTAGCATTCAGGATAAATATGATGATAATGATTCGGATGAAAACCTTTCGAATGATGATGATTTATTTGAAGATATAAATAAAGATAAGGTGAAACAATCTAGTAAAAGAAGTAAAACCCCTACCCTTGATAATTTCGGTAGAGATTTGACAATGATGGCGGAGGAAAATAAACTTGATCCTATTGTTGGTAGACATAAAGAAATTGAGAGGGTTTCTCAAATTTTAAGTAGAAGAAAGAAAAATAACCCCATTTTGATTGGAGAACCAGGAGTCGGTAAGTCAGCTATTGCAGAGGGTTTAGCTCTTAGAATTGTTCAAAGAAAGGTTTCTCGAATTTTATTTAATAAGAAAATAATAATGCTTGATTTAGCCGCACTTGTAGCTGGAACAAAATATAGGGGGCAGTTTGAGGAAAGAATGAAAGGCATAATTACAGAGTTAAACGATAATCCTGACATTATTTTATTTATTGATGAAATTCATACTTTAGTTGGGGCTGGTGGAGCTTCCGGATCTTTAGACGCTTCTAATATGTTTAAACCAGCATTAGCAAGAGGAGAATTGCAATGTATTGGAGCAACAACTTTGGATGAATACAGACAAAATATTGAGAAAGATGGAGCGTTAGAAAGAAGATTTCAGA
>Ga0206679_10004121_pt1 | contig 10957 bp, 8 predicted proteins | sample M110012015metaG_FD_155464 | JGI IMG/M metagenome (GOLD analysis project Ga0206679, IMG submission 155464) | Ammonia-oxidizing marine archaeal communities from Monterey Bay, California, United States - M1 100m 12015 | ecosystem: Environmental > Aquatic > Marine > Intertidal zone | place: USA... | reverse complement strand
CCGCCGGAGCCAGTCGCGCTCCTCGTCGCTCAACTGGTCGCGCGTCCACATGATGGCGTGGCCGGCGTGCGGGTTGAACCCGGTCAAGTCGGTGTCGCCGGCGCAATACTCGTCATGGTTGCCCATGATGCACGGCATCCCCATGTCGCGCACAATCTTCATGCACTCCTTGGGATCCGGGTTGTAGCCAACCACATCGCCCAGGCACACGTAACGTGTGCAGTTGTTTTTCTTTGCATCCTCCAGCACCACCTCGAGTGCCTCAAGGTTGGCGTGGATGTCCGCTATTAAAGCATACTTCATTCAAACAACCGGGTGTCACCCGGCAATCTCAAACCCTCTAAATTTATCCTGCGCCTCCTCCCAGACGATGTCCTCGTCCTGAATGTTACGCCGCAGTCCCGAATCCCGAACTGCCTGCAGGAATTCCTCCAGCTCGGCGCGTTCGCCCTCGGCCACCAGTTCCACCCGGCCATCAGGCAAATTCCTGATGGTGCCGAGCACGTCGTACCCGGGAACCAGGGACCTCACTGTGTATCGGAAACCCACCCCCTGCACCCGTCCCGAGTAGTGTACATGGACTCGAACCAAGCTCATTTTCGCAGGTGCTGGACTGGCGCGACCCCGGTCGGGCTGTGGTGCGTTGACCGTCGAGCCGCAACACCCGTGCGTCAGGGCGGGAAATGAAGCCACAAACACCCCTGCCGGGCAACCCTTTTGTGAGCGCCCCAATCCGGTGGCATTCCGTTTGGTTAAGCGCGAAAAAAGGTCAATTCCGCATGATCCACCCGCCGCCCACCACGAGGTCGTCCTGATAAAACACGCACGCCTGACCCGGCGTCACCGCCCGCTGCGGCTCCCGCAGCTTTACCGTTGCTTGGCCATTTTCGTCCGGAATCACCGTCGCCTCGGTGCCGGGATGATTGTACCGGATCGCCGCCGAAGCCTCGATCGGCTTGGCCAGGCGATCGAATGCGATCCAGTTACATCGGTCAATCCGAAACTCGTCCCGCAGCAGCAACTCCTCCCTGCCGACCACCACCCGGTTGTTTTCCGGGTCCAGTTCGATCACGTACATCGGCGTCGGCGACGAGATCCCCAGGCCCTTCCGCTGGCCGATCGTGTAAAACTCGATCCCGTCGTGATGCCCCAGCACTTGGCCGCGTGTGTCAACAATCTCCCCCCGGTGTTCCTCCACCAACCCCGCCGTCGTAAGGAATTTCTTGTAATCCTTGTCCGGCACAAAACAAATCTCCTGGCTCTCCTGCTTCTCCGCCGTCTTGAGATTCACGCACCGGGCAACCTCGCGCGTCTCGCTTTTCTGCAGTTCACCAAGCGGAAACATCATGTGCGCCAGCTGCTCCTGGCCAAGCGAGAACAGAAAGTACGTCTGGTCCTTCCGCGCATCCCTGCCACGAAGCAACACTGTGCGGCCGTCGCGCTGCTCGAGCCGAGCGTAATGCCCGGTCGCCACGTACTCCGCGCCAAGCTTCCGGGCGCGGTCGATCAGGTTGCCGAACTTCAGCTTCTCGTTGCACATCACGCACGGGTTCGGCGTCCGCCCCGCCTTGTACTCCGCCGCGAAATAATCGATCACGTCCCGCTGAAACTCCTTCGATTCATCGACGAGATAATACGGGATGTCGAGTTTGTCGGCGACCGAGCGGGCATCCATCACCGCCTGCGGGCCACAGCACTTGTCCTCGGCGCGGGACACGCAATCCTGCGGCCAGACCTTCAGCGTAATGCCGACGACGTCGTACCCCTGCTCGACCAGCAACGAGGCGGCCGCGGAGGAGTCCACCCCGCCGCTCAAGCCGACGACGATGCGCGTTTTGTTATTGTCAGTCATCAGTGGCCCGCTTGGGCAAGCGCAACGATCACTTGGCGATCATGCCGCTTTCGCGGGCGAAATTGAACAATCCACCGGCATCGATCACCGGGCGAACCTCGCCCAGCGGCTTGATCGAATGCTCCGCGCCGCTGGCCGTGACTGTGACGGTTCCCGCATCCAGATCGACCTTCACCTCGTCGCCGGTGTTAAGCACATCGCAAAGCCGGTCCGTTATGTCGCACGGGTACAACTCACCGGTGGCCACGCAGTTGCGGAAAAAAATACGCGCAAAGCTCTCGGCCAAAACCAGTTTGCACCCGGCGGAGCCAAGCGCGATCGGCGCATGCTCGCGGGAACTGCCGCAGCCGTAATTCCGTCCGGCGACGATGATCGGGTAAGCTGATTTCGGTTCCCCCTCCGCCACGTAGCGCGTGGGGTAAAGCGAGTCCGCCAGGCCGATCATCGCGTAGCTGCCGAGTTTCTCGTATTCCTCCGGGATCGTCGGGACAAGGTTCAGGTATTGGGCCGGTATAATCTGGTCGGTGTCGATATTATCCCGCACCACAAAAACCGGCCCTTCAAAGACACTACTCATGGCCGACATTTGGGGGCAGTCCGATGCTGATTTCAATTCAAAAAATGATTGCCCCTCTTTGGAGTGCGGTGGTAAGCGAAGCGCGACACCGCTTTTCAGTTCCAGGTTTAATGACGTGCTTGGCCAAGCCGGAAGCCCCGAGGGGCGGCACATTCCCATCCAAAAGCGCCGTCGCCGCTGCGCTCTGCCTTCTCACCCCAAAAAATCAAAACGGGATCGACTCGTATTTGCCGCCGGCAAATCGGCGGTAATGCGTGAAGCCGGAGCGCTTGGCCAGGGCGACCGCTTGGTCGAACTGCTCCCCGACACGGCCCGGCTTGTGGGCGTCCGAGCCGAATGTCAGCCCCACGCCAATCCCAGCCGCCATCTCCAACAGCGCGGGTGAAGGGTACATTTCGCCACACGGCTTGTTCACGCCGTTCGTGTTGATCTCGATTGCGATGTCCTGCCGCTTCACTTCGTCGAGGAAGGGCCGCCACATCGCGGAGCAATCGCCGCTTGGCTGATCGCCGAAAACCTTGATCAAATCGCAGTGACCAATGATGTCGAATACCCCCAGCGCAGCCGATTGCCGGAGCAACTCGTAATACTCCGCCCAAGCGGCATTGACGTCTCGTCCTTCCCAAGACTCACGATTGCCAGGATGATCGAAACTCCACTTACCTCCAAGATAATGCACTGATCCAATCACATAATCCCACTTACAGCGCTTTTTCAAGTTGTGTATCCAATCTTCGTAGCCGGGCAAAAAGTCAATTTCCAGACTCTTCCGGACTGTTACTGTGGGGTTTTCAGCGGCCGCTTGGTCGATTTTTTCGATGTACAGATTCAAGTCGCGCTCAAGCATTCGCCAATTGTCAAAATCGTCGCCCGGCATCGGCGCGTGCTCGGTGAACCCAATCTCGGTCAGGCCAATGCGTGCCGCTTGAGCGGCGTATTCGGTCGGCTCCCCCTCCGCGTGATGGCAGAGGGGGGTGTGCATATGATAATCCGGCGGCAGGGCCACGGCCACAAACTAGGGGAGTTTCGGCCCTTGGCCAAGCGAAGACCGAAAGCCGGGGGCTCAGTCGTCTGTCGGGTGGCGCTTGACCGGATGCACCTTCGCAAGTTTCCGGGAGAGAACCTGAACCCGCCTTGCCGGCTCTGTGGCGACGTTTTTATTTTCTCCGGGGTCGTTTTGGTGGTCGTACAGCTCGCGTGCCACGACCTCGCCGGTTCGCCAGTTACGCCACTCGGTGTATCGGTGATGCCGGGTTCGCAGCGAGTATCCCATTACCTCCGGTTCCTTCCCGGTGTAATAAGCCGGACGCGGGTGCTGTGTGATGGCAAACGGCTTGACCTCGGCTAGGGGATCCTTCAGGGCGGGCACGAGGCTGGCACCTTCCAAGTGGGTTGGCTTGGCCAAGCCGCACAATTCGGCCAGGGTCGGGTACAGGTCGAGCAGTTCCACCGGCGAGGGCGACGCTGCGCCACGCTTGCCCAGGCGCGGCGGGGCAATGATCAAGGGAACGGCGGCGTCCCACTCGTAGTTGGAGGTTTTGCACCACAGGCTGTGCTCGCCCAGATGAAAGCCGTGGTCGGCGGTAAACACGACGATGGTGCTGTCCCGCAAACCAAGCCGATCCAGTTCGTCAAGGACGCGGCCGACTTGCGCGTCCATGTAGGTCGTGGCGGCATAGTAGCCCCGGCGCAGTTCGCGAATATCCTTCGGCGATGGTTTGCGCCCGCCGAAAGCGTGCAACAACTCACGGCTGTCGTGCAGGGCGATGTCAGGACCGTTTGCCGGCTTGGCCAATGATTCCGGCAGCTTCACCTTGGCCGGGTCGTACAGTTTCCAGTAGCGCTTTGGGGCGTTGAACGGCAGATGCGGTTTCCAAAAACCGACGGCCAAAAAAAACGGCTTCCTGTTTTTTTTCAACCCCCGAAGCGACTCGATGGCCCGGGTCGCAATCCGGCCGTCGAAATAGGCCTCGTCCGGCACATCGCGGATGGTGCTGCGCGGCAGTTTGATTTCGTTCCCCGGCGGCTTCCCTTCGACCCTCGGTTTGTCATCGTCGTGACGCGCGTAGTGCATGAATTGCGGCACACTCCACGACTGCGGGTCGCCATGAATGTCCTGCCGCCAGTTGTGGAAAATCTTGCCAACACACTCCGTGAAGTAGCCGTTGTTCCTGAAATGTTGCGGCAGCGTGACGATGCCCGGGCGGCGCTGGCGGAGGTGTGTCGGCAGGTTCCAAATGCCAAGCGAGTCGGGCCGCAGTCCGGTCAGCATCGAGGCGCGCGACGGGTTGCACAACGCCTGCTGGCAATAGGCATGCTCGAACATCCGGCCGCGCTTGGCCAGGCGATCGATGTTCGGGCTGATCACGTGCCCGGCGCCGTAGCAGCCCAACTCCGGCCGCAGGTCGTCCGCCATGAGAAACAGCACATTGGGCTTGTCACCGGCTAGGGGGCCGGCCAAGCCCGTCAAGCCCACTCCCCAAAGGGCAGTTCCAAGTGCAAGAGCCAGGCTTCGTGGCTTCATCGCTTACAGCACCCAGCCCTTGCGGTATTCGCTGTGGATGAAGCGGTTGGCCTCGGGCACATTCTTGACGCGCATTTTTTTTGCGTCCCACTCGATTTTTTTGCCGGAGCGCAGCGCCACCAGGCCAAGTAGCATCGCCTCGGTCATTGGCCCGGCGTAGTCGAAATTGGACCAGGCCGGCTTGCCTCCCTTGCAGGCGCCGATCCACTCGAGGTAATGGTGCCGGTTGAAGTCGGCCGGTTTTTCGATCGTCTCCGGCACGTCTTTGTGGTCCGCCACCGTTGCGCCGGAGAGGAAGGTGCCCTTTCCCCAGTACATCGGGATGTAGAGTGAATCCTTGCTGCCGATGAGGATCGAGCCGTTGCCTGGCAGCTCCTTCTGCCTGGCCAGGGCCGGATCCGGTTTCTTGCCGCCGTCGTACCAAGTGACCTTTACCGCTTTGCGCTTTCCGAGTTTAGGGAAGTGATACGTGATGATCGACCACTTGGGCGCCGTCTCACTGTTTACGCCGGACGACACGGCCTCGAGCGTCTCGGGGTTGCGCAGGTTGAGCGCCCAATAGGCCAGGTCAGAGTTATGGCAACCCATGTCGCCGACTGCCCCGGTGCCGAAGTCCCAAAAGCCGCGCCACTTGAACGGATGATACGCCGGGTGGTACGGGCGTTCGGGAGCCGGGCCAAGCCACAGATCCCAGTTGACGTTTTTCGGAACCGGTGGCGAGCCGCTTGGCCGTCCGATGCCCTGCGGCCAAATCGGCCGATCGGTCCAGATGTGAACCTCCTTCACATCGCCCAATACGCCGGCTTGGATCAACTCCACATAACGCCGTGAGTCGGGATTCGAGTGCCCTTGGTTGCCCATCTGCGTGGCCACCTTGTGTTTGCGGGCGAGATCGGTCAGCACGCGCGCCTCGAGGACGGAGTGCGTCAGCGGCTTTTGGCAATAGACATGTTTGCCAAGTCGCATGGCCATCGCCGCCGCCGTGGCGTGGGTGTGATCGGGAGTGGAGACCGTCACCGCGTCGATATTTTTGCCTTCTTTCTCCAGCATCTGACGAAAGTCGGCGTACTTGGCTGCCTTCGCATGGCGGTTGAACATGTGCGCCGCCTTGCCGGGATCCACGTCACAAAGCGCCACGATGTTCTGGCTTTCGCAACCGTCGATGTCGACCTGCCCTTTGCCGCCGGAACCGATCGCCGCAATGTTGAGCCGTTCGTTTGCGCCGAACACACGGCGCGGCACCACCATCGGAAACGCAACCGCGCCGGTGGCTGCAACAGTAGTTTTGATGAATTCTCTACGCCGAATGGGTGTTACTTGAGGGGTCGTCATAAGCCAATTGGTGGGCGGCATCCTCTCCCTTGCCACTTACGTCGTCAAGTCAAGCGCTAGACCAAGCTGAGCTGAATAAAAACGGGGGATGCCCGCAATTATGAAAAAAGGTTGAATGGAAATCCAAACCGGAAGAGAGTCCGTTCTCCACGAACCGCCGACGGCCCGTGTAGAGACATCACTTTTAAGGGGAGTTGCCGTTGACTCTTCTTTTGAGTCGGCTCGAGAAAACAAACCCAAAAATGATTTTTCGTTTTTTTATTGTGGGATTGGCTGCGTGTGCGGCCTTCGGGTCTGGCCAAGTACAGGCGCAAAATCCTCGGGTTCAAATACCATTTGAGTTGCATGACAAATCGCTCAAACTGACCGAATGGGCCAAGCAACCGATGCTATTGAATCCAGTCGCGCTTAGCTTTGACTATCAGGGGCGGCTGTTTGTTGTTGAGACGGCTCGCAGGGGAACCGTGGACATAGATATCCGGGCCCACAAGGAATGGGTGATTGATGATCTTTCGAATCAAAATATTCCTCAGTTGCGAAAAATGTTCCGAAGCAAAATGGCCCCGGAACTCAGCGAACAAAACAAATCCTGGCTTCAGGACCGGAATCAGGACGGTTCCCACGACTGGCGTGACTTGATGGCTGTCAAGGAGCGGATCCATCTGCTTCAGGACACGGACGACGACGGCAAGGCGGATGTCGCCAAGGTGTTTGCCGAGGGATTCAACCAGGAGATCAACGGTGTCATGGCCGGTGTGCTCCCTTATCGCGGCGATGTGTTTGCGACCATTTACCCGGATGTATGGAAGTTGAATGACAGGGACCACGACGGGTATGCGGACAAGCAGGAGGTATTCATTCATGGATTCGGGGTTCACGCCGCCTTTGATGGACACGACCTGCACGGACTCACCATCGGGCCGGACGGCAAGCTGTATTTCTCTGTCGGAGACAACGGTTTTTCCGTACGCACCCGTGAGGGCAAACTTCTTCACCACCCCAATACGGGAGGAGTGTTGCGGTGTAATTGGGACGGCAGCAACCTGGAGGTGTTTGCGAGCGGGCTGCGAAATGTCCAGGAACTGGCTTTTGACGAATTTGGAAACCTATTCTCGGTGGACAACGATGGAGACATCCGGGACGAGCGGGAGAGGTTCGTCTACATCACGGAAGGCAGCGATTCCGGGTGGCGACTAAACTGGCAGTTCAAGAAAGGGGGCTGGCCCAGGCAGACCAAAACCCCGGAGTACTGCCCCTGGATCGATGAAAAACTTTGGCTTCCCCACTGGAAGGGGCAGGCCGCGTATATCACGCCTCCCATGAGCGAATTCTCCGTCGGGCCGGGAGGTTTCAAGTACAATCCCGGCACAGCGTTGAATGATCGCTACAAGGGCTCCTTTTTTCTCTGCGAATTTCCGGTCCAGAAAGTGACGGCATTCAAGACCGAGCCACAAGGCGCCTACTTCAAGATGGTGGACGAGCACATCTTTCTTTTTGGGATGATGGCCAGCGCCATCAATTTCGGCCCGGACGGCTCCATGTATGTGGCCAACTGGGATGGAAAGTGGCAACCCAACGAACTTGGCAGCATCTGGGCGGTTGACGACCCCGCGATTCGCAGATCGGAAAAGCGGAAACAGGTTGCCGAGTTGCTCCGCAGCAATTACGGCGCTCATCCTGATGCGTTCCTGGTCGATCTGCTGGCCCACGAAGACCAGCGGATTCGGCTTGAGGCACAATTCGAATTGGCCGGGCGCGACAAGTTTGAGAAACTTTTGAAGGTGGCAGCAAACCCGAATGCCAAGCGGCTCGCCCGGGTTCATGCGCTATGGGGGCTTGGCCAACTGGAAGATGATTCACAGCGCGATAAACGTCTGGCCAGGCGACTTCCGTTTACGGATTCTGATTTCGAGATTCGTGCGCAGGCAGCCAAGCTGGCGGGAACAAGAAAAGTTAAATCCTGTGCCGCAAAATTGGCGGATCTTCTTCATGACGAAAATGCCCGGGTTCAATTTCATGCGGCAATGGCGCTTGGCCAGGCGGGGGACTCCTCAACCGTTCCCGGGTTGATTGCGTTGCTCGAACGCAATGACGACAGGGACGCTTACCTTCGCCACGCCGCCATCATGGGGCTGGCCGGGAGTGCCCGCCCGGCCCAGTTGAGCGCACAAAACAAACATAAGTCGGCTGCCGTGCGGGTTGCGACCGTCGCCGCCCTGCGCCGCTTGAAGCATCCGGGAGTAAAATCTTTTTTGGCAGACTCCAGTGAGTGGGTGTTGCGGGAGGCCATCAGCGCGGTTCACGATGACGAGTCGATCCCGGAGGCTCTCCCTGTCGTGGCGGATTTATTGCCTTCAAACACAAGCCAGTCCGAGGCCATAACCCGGCGCCTGCTCAGCGCTAACCTCCGGGTTGGCAAAGCTGTAAATGCCGAGCGCCTCCTTGCCTATGCCCTGGATCAATCCAAACCAAGTGCCATGCGAGCCGAGGCGTTGCTTTGCCTGGGCGACTGGAATCGCCGACCCTTCGTGGACCGGGTTGAGGGCCGGGTGCGTGAGCTTTCCAGGCGCGATGATTCCTTGGCCAAAAAACTGATCTCCGCAAACCTCCAGGACCTTTTCGAGGCATCCGATTCCGAATTGCTCGCCGAACTCATCCGGTTGTGTGGGAAACTTCAGATCAAACTCGGAGCCAACCCGTTGCTTGTGATCGCCAAGTCTGAGTCACAGGATTTGAGTGCGCGGGTTCAGGCCATCCAATCTGTTCAGGCGAATAAAACACAGGACGCGTTCGATCAACTGGCCGCACTTTTAAAGAGCAAGCATCCGGAAATCCAGGTCGCTGCGGTGGGTAAACTTTCAGAAATCGAACCAAAAACTTTCGCTGCGCGACTGGAAACCAGCTGGAGAACATTGAGCCTTCCAGCCCAACAAACATTCCTGACCCAGTTGGGGACCGCGACAAGCGCCAGGGGGGATGAAATCCTGAGTGATGCCCTTGCCTCACTTCTGGGGGGAGAGCTTTCCAAAGCACTCGAGCTTGATGTGGTTACTTCAGCCGAGGCGCGACAAACCCCAAGACTGAAACGCCTTGTTGCCCAATACGAATCAAGGCAGTCCGCTGAGGATCCCGTTGCCTCCTATCGATCAACATTGGGCGGCGGTCAACCTGCCAAAGGGAAGTTGGTTTACGAAAACCATGTAGCTGCGCAATGTGTCCGGTGCCACAACGCCGGCGGTAAAGGCAAGCAGGTAGGGCCGGAGTTGGGCGGAATAGGAAAACGAGTTAACAAGGATTATCTTCTCCGCTCCCTCATCGCTCCCAACTCGGATATCGCGGAAGGATTCGGGGTGACAGTCGTCGAGTTGAGCAACGGTGAAGTCCTTGCTGGAAGCATCGGAAATCGAACCAAAAAAACGCTGACCTTGATTCCGCCTCAAGGCAAAATAAGGGAGATCCCCGTCAACTTGATCAAGAACATCACCGAATCCAAAACCTCGGTCATGCCTCCCGTGGGCGCCATTCTCACGAAGCATGAGCTTCGCGACTTGATGGCCTATCTCGAAACACTCTAGCCCAACTACCAGGCCATCCAAGTGTGCCGTGATTACTTCCATCCTCCGTCAACAGGCCAGGTGTCACGCCCCGAACTGCCGTCATTGTCGAAGCGGTCTGACACACTGTTCCCCGGTGAATATCCACCTGATTCATTCCACGCTTCACGGAAAGTAGTGCACCCGGACAGAGTTGCGCCGACAGCAAAGCATATTACCAGGAATACAAATCTTTTCATAACAACCCAATGAGTACCCAATGCCAGTTCACCGTCAAGCGGTTCAGGGTAGATAGCATCAGCCGGTTCGCCGTGCGCTGTCGGTCAGTCGCCGCCGACAACCCAGTCGGCTCACGGCTGGAACGAGGGACGCCAATGCCAGTTGTCAAGGAGTCATACGAGAGCGAACAGGAGGCGCAGATCGCCGCCGCCAAACATACACAGATGAATACGAAAGCAAGAGAAGGCCAACCAAGCGCTGCAAACGCCGTCGTGCAGTCTGCCTCTCTAATTATTCGGGATTGAACGGGAAAGCCAATGGATGACCAGGAGACAGATAAGGCCAAGCAGGAAGAGGGTAACCGCCATCACCATAAACCGCTTAAATTTTGGGTTCATCAGCCGAGATGTTGGCTGCTTGCCTCGGGAATTAGGCGGTAGCCTGATTGACAGCCTCGACGCAGCGGGTGCAGAGGGTGGCGTGATCGTCGTGTGAGCCGACGGTGGGTTCCCAGCGCCAGCAGCGTTCGCATTTTTCACCCTCGGCATTGGTCACGGCGACCTGCAATTCCTCACCTTCACCCGTTTCGAGCTTAAGTTCCGAGACGTTGATTAGCTCGCGCAGATCCTCCCCGTGCGCCTGGCCTATTTCGATTTCGCGGCCGTTGCCGGTGAGGGTCACGCAGGCCTCGAGACTCTTGCCAATCTGCTTGGCTTGGCGCGCTTCTTCAAGCATCGGCAGGGTGCGTTCGCGGATGGCAAACATCGTCTCCCAGTTGGCCGATTCTTCGGCGCTGATGCTGAACTCAAACGGCTCCCAATCGGTCAGGTGCACACTTGAAGAGTCGAGGTGGGGAATGGCCTCCCATGCCTCGTCGGAGGTGAATACAATCATCGGCG